>Ga0209295_1000062_pt1 | contig 185297 bp, 152 predicted proteins | sample Porto_5metaG_FD_187428 | JGI IMG/M metagenome (GOLD analysis project Ga0209295, IMG submission 187428) | Marine algal microbial communities from Porto, Portugal - Porto_5 metaG (SPAdes) (version 2) | ecosystem: Host-associated > Algae > Red algae > Unclassified | place: Portugal: Porto...
CCTGTTGCCCCTGTTGCTCCGGTCGTGCCAGTTTCTCCTGTTGCCCCTGTTGCTCCGGTCGCACCAGTTTCTCCTGTTGCCCCTGTTGCTCCGGTCGTGCCAGTTTCTCCTGTTGCTCCGGTCGCACCAGTTTCTCCTGTTGCTCCTGTTGCTCCGGTCGTGCCAGTTTCTCCTGTTGAACCGATTTCTCCCGTTGCTCCGGTGACGCCACTTGCACCAGTTGCGCCAGTTTCTCCCGTTGCCCCTGTTGTACCCGTTCCAGTGGCTCCCGTAACGCCGGTCGCTCCTGCGGCTGCTAATAACGTATAATCTGGTGACGTATCCGGTGTGCTTGTTGGCGGTGCCATGTTGACGAGATACGTTCCTCCTTCATATGTCACCACTTGGCCTACTGGATACGTAGGGGCTACCGCTGGATCAAACACTGCGACTCCGTTTAAGCCGACTCCTGTCGCTCCTGTAACGCCAGTGGACCCCATTTCTCCTGTTGCACCCGTGACCCCCGTCGCTCCGGTAAGGCCGGTGGAACCCATTTCTCCTGTTGCACCCGTCGTTCCTGCGGCTGCTAATAATGTGTAATCCGGTGACGTATCTGGTGTGCCCGTTGGCGGTGCCGTGTTGACGAGATACGTTCCTCCTTCATATGTCACCACTTGGCCTACTGGATACGTTGGGGCTACCGCTGGATCAAACACTGCGACTCCGTTTAAGCCGACTCCTGTCGCTCCTGTAACGCCAGTGGACCCCATTTCTCCTGTTGCACCCGTGACCCCCGTCGCTCCGGTAAGGCCGGTGGAACCCATTTCTCCTGTTGCACCCGTCGTTCCTGCGGCTGCTAATAATGTGTAATCCGGTGACGTATCTGGTGTGCCCGTTGGCGGTGCCGTGTTGACAAGATACGTTGCTGTTGGCAGTCCCGTATTGACGAGAGAGGTTCCTCTTTCATACGTCACCATTTGACCTGTTGGATACGTCACCACTTGGCCTACTGGATACGTTGGAGCCACTGCTGGATCGAATGGAACAACACCGGTTAAACCTAGACCCGTAGCTCCCGTAATACCTGTTGCTCCAGTTTCACCAGCAGCTGCTAACAATGTATAATCTGGTGACGTACCTGGCGTACCTGTTGGCGGCGCTGAATTCACCACATACGTACTGCCATCATATGTCACCACTTGACCTACTGGATACGCCGGGGCTACCGCTCGATCAAATGCTACAATCCCCGTTAACCCTACGCCTGTTGGACCGATTGGACCTGCCGGGCCTGCTGGACCCTCTGGGCCTACTGCACCCGCCGGACCTGCTGGGCCTCTTCTTCCTCTCCCACCTGGCGGACCTTGAATCACACAAACACAAGGATCTTTTCCGCAGCAAGGATTTTTCACTGGTTTCCCTGGCTTCCCTGGTCTTTCCTTCTTACAACTATCACATTCCCAGTCATCCTGAAACGCATCATACCAGCTTCCTTTTTGGTAGTGGTCTGTCGAATGAGTTGGATATGTCTTTCCGCATTGTCTACATCTTCTCATAGAATCACCCCCATCCATCGTATTCATCGTTCCATGGAAAAGTGTATGTACACTTTTATTTTTATTAAAAAATATTAAAAAGACCTTGCGCTCGATGCACAAGGCCTTCTATTTATTGAAATTTCATTGTGATTTTGACATCTTTTCCTACCATACTATATTCAACATCTGCTGGACGGATCGCCTCTTTTAGTTTTTTCACCCCATCTCCTTCAAAAAAAGTAGGTGCCTGTTTTCCACCGATTAATAAAGGTGCCGTATAAATGACGGCTTCATTGACGAGTGATTCTTCTAAAAAGGAAGCACTCACATTCCCTCCTGCTTCAACAAGAACTGACATGACAGAACGTTCCTTCAGCATTCGTAACACGTCGTGAATATCTGTTCGCTGCTCTCCGCTTGTGACATAGACTTGATGTCCTTTTTCTACAAGCTGTTCATATTTTTTCTGATCATACATGTGCGAGGTGCAAATAATGGTTTCCGCCCTACGATCTGTTAAACATTTCGCCTGAAGCGGAATCCTTAATGTTGAATCTAAAATGACACGAATGGGCTGAGTGATGAATGAATCCTTCACAATTAAACCCGCATCATCTTGAATAATCGATTCGACACCTGTTATCACAGCATCTGCTTCTTGACGCAATTGCTGCACTTCTTTTCTCGCTTCTGTTCCTGTGATCCATTTGCTTTCAAGATGAGTTGTGGCAATTTTCCCATCTAATGAAATGGCGGATTTTAAGATGACGTAGGGAAGGTCTGATTGAATGAAATGAAAAAAAGGCACATTTAAGCGGTCCGCCTCCTGTTTACATATTCCTTCATCTACTTCGATCCCAGCTTGTTTCAACATGGTCATTCCCTTGCCTGCTACAAGCGGATTCGGATCTTGCGTCGCAATGACTACTCGTTTCACACCACTTTTGATAATCGCTTCTGTGCAAGGACCCGTTTTCCCATGATGCGAACAAGGTTCAAGCGTTACATACAGATGAGCTCCTTCTGCCTTTTCTCCTGCCATGTGCAGTGCATGAATTTCAGCATGAGGTTCGCCCGCCTTCATATGAGCACCCATTCCAACAATTTCACCTTGCTGTACAATGACTGCACCGACAAGCGGGTTTGGGGAGGTTTGCCCTTTCATTGCCTTTGCGTTGGCAATCGCCAGTTTCATATAAAACACATCGTCTTTCATGTGAGTCTCCTTTCTTCTCTTTCAAGGGAAAGAACTCCTTCAGGAAATGAAGGAGTTCTATTCTCATATTTTTTCCATCCGTTTCTTTTCAGAACGATCATAGTAAGGCAAGGAATAAAAAAGTTTATATGATGCTCGTTGTTTACAAAAACAGCATTTGCGACATTCATATTTATTAATGAGGAGCACATGCGGACAATTGAGTACAGTCAGGCCTTTTTTCATATGTTCCTTGCAAACACTTATCATGAGAATCCCCCGCTTACATTCTTTTTCTTAATGAGAGATTACTTCTTTTGGAAATTGTTCAAATAAGCGCAGTACTTCGGTATACGTGCCATCTTCTTGAATATGATAAATCCCACCATCATACGAGCTTGCGTATACATCATTGCCTAATTGTCTGATGGCACTAATTCCATTCTTGGCAATTCTAATTGGGCCGGTATTGACCCCAAGCTCTGGATTCCACACAACGATATAGCCCCAATAATCTCCGCTCACAATATAGCCAGAGTCTGTGACAGAGACCGATTTAATCGAATACTGGTGTTCATTATGCTGGTCTAAAATTCTTCCTGTATGCAAATCAAACAATCTCACATTCTTGTCACGGCTGACAATGGCAATACGATCTCTTTTGCTATCAATGAATACGTCATTTAACAGCTCTGTCGCCCCGATATATTTCGCTTTTAAAGACAAGCTCTTCTTATCTAAAAGACAGATGGTTCCTTCTACTGCGGCTGTGATGATATGATCTCCTTCTACTTTTAGTGCTTTCACAGCACAATCGTGTGCTTTGGAACGGCCAACTTCCTTTAAATGCTCCGTCGATATGACATGTACATAGCCGCCGTAAGTTCCAATATAGAATTGCCGGTCCTCCTCGTGGAAATACACACTGTTGACCGGCCCTGTATTCAGATCAAACGAAACCATTTGCTGTAATGATTCATGAACAATATGCACCTGACTTGCATGATCTCCCCACGCATAATAGCTTCCATCTCGTGCGACAGCCACTCCATTTGTTAAAACGCCTGTCGATTTAGCGATTTCAATCCCATTCTTTCTGAATTTTCCGTCATCTGATGCTGTGATGATATCTCCCGCATCAGTCAGTGCAATATCATTAATAGATGGTGTCGCCATTTCGATCTCATCTGATACAACTTTCCCCTTTTCAATAGACCATTCACAATACGTTTTTCCAAAGCTGGCTCCTAGGATGGATTTCTCATCCTCCGTCCAGACAAGCGAGCGCTCCCACTGATATTTATGAGGCAGCAGCGTATCGACTAAATCCCCTGTTTCGTAATTCCACAGCTTAATTAAATGGTCATAGCCTGCTGTCAGCAAGTAATTGCCGCTTGGAGAAAAGTTCACACGCTTGACGCCCTGTAAATGAGCTTTGATGATTTTTTTCTCCTGTAACGTCACCGCATCATAAATAATAACGGTGCCATCGTCTCTGCCAAGTGCGAACACTTCTTTTTGATTGCTGCCGCTGATTGTGTCCAGCTCATAATCAAACGGACCGATTTCCCCTACAATTTCTCCTGTATCATACAACCATACAAGAACGTAGCCATCATCACCTGTTGTATAAGCTTTATCGCCGTGTATCCATACAGCTAATACATCCTTGCTATGTCCATGAAATTCTCTTAGGATGGCTCCTGTTTCGATATCCCAGACTAAGCATCTTCTATCTCTGGACACCGATACAAGCAACGTATCCTGCTTCGCAAAAGCAACGGCTTCTACATCATCCGCATGACCAAACAAGGTGCGAATTCTAGTATGTGTGCCTGTATCATACAATTGAATGGTGTAGTCTGACGAAGCACTCGCTAAGTACTTTCCGTTTTCAGAAAGAGATAAAGAGTTAATGATATGCTCGTGACTTCCAATAAACGTTCCTTCTCCTGTCGCCCGGTTCCACTGATAAATACAGCGGTCATAGCCGCCAGTGTAAACAATTTGGTCCTGCTGAGTTGATAAAACAGATGTAATTGGTCCTCTATGCATAGTTTTACACTCCCACCTTTATATGTTGTTTTTGACGAGTCATTACACGAAACCCAGTAAATCGAAAAACAGGGTCTGGGTGCTTTCCGTGTCTTCTAGCGACTCTGCATAAATCCCCGCCTCTTGCAAAGGAGCCGCCTTTTAAAATGTAGTAATCACTGCCAAGCGTTTCCGTTAAATCATCTACGACCTCAATGCCGCCTTCGTACACATGATTTTTGGTGTTGACCCATTCCTCGACGTTGCCCCCCATATCATAAAGACCGAATAAGGATCTTCCCTTTTCGTAATGGCGGACAGGCGTCGTTTTTTCGATATTTGATTCGTACGTATTACAGTAAGAAGGGTCAAACTCATCTCCCCATGGGTATTGATTTCTCGTGTTACCCCGGGCAGCATATTCCCATTCTTCTTCAGTAGGAATCGACACGTCTATCCCGAGTTTCCCGCTCAGCCACTGACAGAATGAGAAGGCTTCCTCGATCTCCATGCCCCACGCCGGATGATCTTTCCCGCCGCCTAGTTCTTGATTTGTTAAGCTCTCCGGGTACGACTGGCCTGTTTCATCACAATAGCTTTGATACCATTCATTGGTGACGACCGTATCTGAAATGAAAAATTCATTGATATACGACTGATAGGATGGAAATTCTTTATACAGCCATTTTTGAAATTTTTTCTCACGGCCGTAAGTTGGATTGAGAAGCTTGTCCTTCCAGAATTCTGATGCCTTTTTCATATCTTCTTCATTACTTCCGATTGTTGCATAGCCGCTTGGGATTTGAATCCAATTGATTTCAGGTTTCACGCTTTTCTCCCGCCTTCTTTAAAGTAAACTCATCTACTGATTAATTAATTTTTTCTCATCGACCATATGTCCTGAGGCTGCTTTTGCTTTTAAATAGGCTTCATTATAGAGAGAGGCTTCGACCGTATGATCAAACCGTAAAACAGGAAGACCGTAAGCAGCAATGGAATCGACTTTATCTGGATTGTTCGTTAGGAGATGCATTGGTTTCCCGTTGTTTAAATAGTGCAGAACAGCCGCTGCCTCCTCGTAATGCCGGTCATCATCTCCGCAGCCAATCAGACGGTTGGCTTCAAAAGTATCCAGCTGCATTTCCTGTAATTTATACGTCAATGCTTTCGCCATCAGCCCAATTGACCGCCCTTCTTGATTGGCCATATAGACGAGCATGCCTTTTCCGTAATCAGTGATTTTTTTCAGCGATAACGCAAGCTGTGGACCGCAGTCACATTTCAGTGACCCAAACACATCCCCTGTTTGGCAGACACTATGAATTCGCACAAGCGGCGGCATTTCATTTTCAAAATCGCCAAATAAGAGACAAGAGGAAAAGGTTTGCTGCGCGGTACTCATTTTGACAATAGATTCGATCGTTGGTTTTGTCTCTCCTTCAACAGGTGCGAAGGCATACCATTTAAATGGCACTTCTTCATGTTGAATGGAAATCGGAAGGTTCACTGGCCCCACGAGCAAATAGTTTTTTTCTTGAAAGGTAAAATGATGAATCATTGATTGTAATTCATCTACAAACTTGTTCATTTGTCTCCCCCCTATTCATCGCTGCACCCAAATCGACTCAGGTAGCGCAGTGATGGTGATGAATATGTGTCTGCACTCATGGCTTAAAAGAACATAGATGTGCGTTTCCTCTCATCGTTCAGACCTTAATTCCACCTATTCTAGCGATATGTCAATCTAGGTCTTTTCCAGTACAAAGGAGCAGAATTCTTGGTTCATAACGCCTTTCCCTTACATGATGCGCACATACTGTTTCTTAGAATGAACACCTCTGCTACGTTTGAGTGTTCACCTTTGTACTAGATTTTGACGGCAATGACATGATGCTGGCTAATGCCGGCTTTTGCTTTTAATGGTGTAATCGATACAAGCTCCAGACCTGATGAACAAATTCTTTCTCCAAGCTGAGAGTCTGAAAACGAAAAGTGGAAACGGCCATCCTCTCCGATTAATCCTGTTCTCCACTCTTCTCCCCATACAACAAGTGAGAAGACGCCGCCTTCATGAAGCAAAGAGGAAACCTGTTTTAAATAACGCTCATGATCATCAGGGTGCTGGTGATGAAAGCAGCCATGATCTAAAATTAAATCAAACTGCATCCCTCGACCCTGGCCCATCGACCAGGACATAAAATCTTGATGAACAAAATGGACAGGAACCGTTTCTATTTTCTGTAATCCTTCCCACTCCTCATGCTCATACAGGTCGATGCCGACATATGCGGAAAGTCCGCTTAAATGTTCCAGCGCCCGGCCGTTCCCGCATCCGATATCGAGCACAGCAGCAAGTGCATTCTTTTCCCTTGAACGCCATGCCTTTAATGACATCACAGCTGCATCTGTTAAGGATGGATCAGTAGACCACATATCTGTTCTTTTCTCATAATGTTCTTGAAATGCCATACGCATTTTTTCTAGATACAATCCACTGTCTTCATGGTACAAAGCTTTTTTCATCACAGGACCTCCTTCTATTAAAATCGATTTTTCGGGCAAAGGTCATTTTCAAGCAAAACACCTTATGTTAAAATGAAAGATGGATTTTTTAGGAAATCTGTTTTCTGAAAAAGGAGAGAAGCATCCCACATGTTCACTCTTCTTTTTCAGCATGCATCCTCATATGCAGCCATTTGACAGCTACACCGCATCAGCTTGTTATCTCTTTTTTTCATATGAGTTCACCTCCTTCACCGTTCGATCAACTCACTGCCTTTATTGAAAACGCTTTCTCTTCTGTACAGGAATACGACGTCTTTTGAATATCTTTTGCAAAGTGATCATAGTAGAAAGATCATCTACTGTTTAAATCGACTATCATTTCTTCTTCATGTAAAAACCATTTTCTTATGTTTTAGTAGAAATTTCACGAGTGCTTTTACCTTGGTTTTATGCCACCACCTATCACTAGAGTGTTCCTAGAATAAACCCATCAGAAATTTAACAACTACTTCCATAACAACTGGAATAAGCCAAATATATTGTTTTTAGATTATTTTGTCAACAAATTATTTCCTAAATATTAAAATGAATTTTCTAATTGAAAATACAGGTATTTTTCGTGGTTTTTTGACCTCAAAACACATATTTCTACATAAAAACACAACATAAACCAATAGAACTAAGAAATTTATCTACTAAATTACACAAGATTCCCATTACATTTTGAAACAAAATTGAAAGATACAATAATTATTTCCCGAATAGATTTTTGTGATATTTCGACTATTCTTTTCTCATTTCCTATCATTTTCTTTGGTATATCTGCATTTTCAATTAGATGATTTACTGTTTATTCCAATCTGCTATTTTTTCTTAATATAGTAAAAAAGATGCATCCTCTCCTTCAGAGATGAAGGCATGAAAAAAAGCCCCTTACGAAAGTAAGAGACTTTTTTCAGTTGGCGTTTATGCCCAAGTTTTCACTTTTTCATGGTCTGTCACAAAGAGAAGGACTTTCCCTTCGTCTAAATGTTCTTCAAATGTTTCAGCTTCTTCTTTAGAGAAACCAATTTCATGGATTTTATTTCGGAGCTCATCGCCCTTTTTACTAAAGATGTTTCCAACAGCATGTTTCAGTCCAACTTCTCTTGGACCTATCGTATTGGCATCTGCATTTTCAGCAATACGCTCTGTACGATCATCGTCATGGGACAGAACATAAATGTCCTCTCTTGCAACACCGAGTGATTTTAATTGCTCTACATCTCTTTGAAGTGTTTCATCATTTGAATACTCTCTTACAACAGGTTTCATTTTATATTCCTCCTTTAGCGTCTTACGAATCTTTTACCCGTCACTTTTATCATTAAACCTTCCTTGAGCACATCCATTTTACATTGTGTACTAGCCATGCCTATTGACTTATTTTTGACAAAAATCCTGTAAAAATGACTAAATTTTCTGAAATATTGTGTTCATCCCTGCTGTTTTATTGTACAATTCTTGTACTGGAGGCTAGAAATGAGGTAGAGCTGATGTATTACTTTTCAGCGGAACAGCAGTTTAATGCTTGGGTTGTCAGTGATTTGGTGAAACAGCTTTTTCAAAAGTGGAATCCTGAAGAAGCAAAAGCAAAGCCGCTTACATTGTTTGCTGAACAGCACTTTCGCATCTCCATTGATTATCTCTTTTCCATCATTATCAACATTGGAGATATCGAGTCGATTGAACAAGATCCTCAAGACCTGTTGTCCTCATACTTGAATATCCTTTTTCCTTTTGTGACGCGCGATATGATGAAAGCCTCTATGCAAAATGCGAACGAATATTTGTTAAAAGAACGTGATGCGGACGTGTATCAGCTGTTTGGCTGTCTGCCACCGCTCCTCTCTGTTGACTTCCAAAAAAGTAGTCCTCATCTCTGAGATGGCGGCTGCTTTTTTGTATGTGTTTGAAATAGACCGTATGTTTTGAATGAAAAGAAGCAACATGTTAATGTAAATCTAGGTTGCAAGTGAAAGGGAGGATTTGACATGAGTCAACAAAAGCAAATTCAATTAGCCAAACGTCCACAAGGATTACCTACAAAAGATGTTTTTCATTTTGAAACAGTCGATATACCTGTGCCGCAAGATGGTGAAGTCTTGATTCAAACGAAATATGTTTCTGTAGATCCTTATATGAGAGGACGAATGCAGGATACAAAATCCTATACACCTCCATTCAAGCTAAATGAAGTGATTCAGGGCGGTGTTGTCGGAGAAGTTGTCGAGTCTAAATCGCCTCAATTTGAAAAAGGTGATTTTGTTCTTGGATTCCTTGGCTGGCAAGAATATTCCACGGCCAAAGCTGAATCTCTCACTAAAATTGATCCATCTATTGCGCCATTGTCCTATTATTTAGGCATTTTGGGCATGCCGGGACAAACCGCTTATTTCGGACTTCTTGCGATTGGTCAGCCAAAAGAAGGCGAGACCGTTGTCATTTCTGGGGCCGCAGGTGCTGTTGGTTCCGTTGTTGGGCAAATTGCTAAGATCAAAGGCGCTCACGTCGTTGGGATTGCGGGATCTGATGATAAGCTGGCTTATTTAAAAGAACTGGGCTTTGATGAAACGATTAATTATAAAACAACAAATGACTTAGATGATGCCATTGCAAAGGCGTGCCCTAACGGCGTCGATGTGTATTTTGACAATGTAGGCGGCGAAATTTCTGATGCTGTGATGAATCATTTAAACCGCTTTGCACGTATTCCAGTGTGCGGCGCGATTTCGTCTTATAACATTAGCGCAAGCGAGGACATCGGACCGCGTGTGCAAACAAAACTCATTAAAACAAGCGCATTGATGCAAGGCTTCATTGTTGCCAACTATTCAGATCGTTTTGAAGAAGCAGCAAGAGATCTCGCACAATGGGTAAAAGAAGACAAACTGACGTATAAAGAAACAATCGTTGAAGGCTTTGACAACATTCCTGATGCATTCATCGGATTATTCAAAGGTGAAAATGTCGGAAAACAGCTAGTCAAAATTTCATAAAAAGAAAGGACCCTCCATGTGGATGGGTCCTTTTTCTATGCTTGCTTTGGCGCAAGATGTAGTTGGCCTTGCTTATAAACAATTTCCTGAAGCGAAAGATTTAGCTTTTTCGCCATTTTTTTAAGCATAGAATGCTCTTGAGGTGTGACTAGGCTGATGACAGCCCCTTCTTTTCCTGCGCGACCGGTTCTGCCTGAACGGTGGATATAGCCTTCTTCGTTTGGCAGATCAGCATGGATCACGTACGGCAGATCGTCAATATCGATCCCTCTTGCTGCGATATCCGTTGCAAGAAGAAGTGGGAATTCACGCTGTTCAAATTCCTTTAAGATGATAGCTCGTTCTGCTTTTTTCGCTTCACTATGAAGGACACCAAGGTCGACATGGTGATACGCTAATTTCTCTGCATAAATACTTAGATTCGTAATATCACGCACAAAGACGAGCGCATGCATGTCCTCAAGCCGTGATAGCTTTTGCAGAAGTTTTACTTTGTCTCGCTGGTCACATAATAGATAATAGTGTCCTACTTTCTGCGCTTCTTCCTCACTTCTGGCAATTTTCAATACTTCTGGTTCAGTTGTCATTTCTTTAATCAGTTGAACCGTTTCGTCTTTCAGTGTCGCAGAAAAACAAAGGATTTGTCTTTCTTTTAATGTGGATTTAATGATCGCTTGGATCGTTTTCATATGCTCTGGCACAAGAAGCTGATCTGCTTCATCTAGCACGATTGTTTTGACTTCGTGCATTTTCAGTTTCTTAGTTTTGATTAATTCTTGTACACGGCCAGGTGTTGCGACAACGATGTTCGGGTGTTTCTTTAGTTTTTCCTGCTGCTTTTTGATGTTCGCTCCACCAATCAAGGAGACCGCTTTGATGTCTGATCCTTGTTTGAACGCTTGCACGACATCAAAAATTTGCATCACAAGCTCTCTTGATGGTGCCAAGATTAAGACTTGCGGGTGCTTGATATCCACATCGATTTTATTTAAAAGCGGCAACACATACGCCAGTGTCTTCCCCGTTCCTGTAGGCGATTCTGCAATCACATCACGCTTCTCCGTAATCCATTCTGCTGTTTTTTCTTGTATAGCTGTTGGTTTTTCGAAGCCAGCCGCTTGGAAGTTCTCTTGAATAAATGGCTTTGCTTCTTTTAAAAATGCCCAATTTTCTATCATGTCGATCTCCTTTATCCTCATTCAATCTATCCTTTAGTATCTCAAAATCAGCTTTGAAACGCAATTTTTCTTTTGATGCTTTTATCAAGCCGGACAGTTCGATATAATCATGAGAGGCACTAGCCGTTTTGAATCTATTTGAGGTGTAAAAAATGATATTATCTGTTAAAGATTTAAGCCATGGCTTTGGCGACAGAGCCATTTTTCACGAAGTCTCCTTCCGTTTATTAAAAGGCGAGCATGTCGGCTTAATTGGCGCCAACGGTGAAGGAAAGTCAACGTTTATGAATATTATTACTGGCAAGCTGGAGCCAGATGCAGGAAAAGTGGAATGGGCGAAAAATGTCCGTGTCGGCTACCTTGATCAGCACACTGTGCTAGAAAAGGGCAGAACGATCCGCGAAGTGCTTCAGGATGCATTCCACTATTTATTTTCCATGGAAGCAGCGATGAATGACATTTACGGCAAAATGGGTGAAGCCGATCCTGATGAGCTGGAAAAGCTGTTAGAGGAAGTGGGCGTCATTCAAGATGCGCTCACAAACAATGATTTCTATATCATTGATTCCAAGGTTGAAGAAATAGCGAGAGGTCTTGGGTTAACCGATCTTGGACTGGACCGTGATGTGACGGAGCTGAGCGGCGGGCAGCGTACAAAAGTATTGCTTGCGAAATTGCTGTTAGAGAAGCCAGAAATTCTCCTTCTCGATGAGCCGACCAACTATTTAGATGAGCAGCATATTGAGTGGCTGAAGCGCTATTTACAGGAATATGAAAATGCGTTTATCCTCATTTCACATGATATTCCGTTTTTAAATAGCGTCATTAACTTGATCTATCATGTTGAAAATCAAGAGCTCACGCGCTATGTTGGTGATTATGATCAATTTAAACAAGTGTACGAAGTCAAAAAGCAGCAGCTTGAAGCAGCTTATAAAAGGCAGCAGCAGGAAGTGGCTGAATTAAAGGATTTTGTGGCAAGAAACAAAGCGCGTGTCAGCACAAGAAATATGGCCATGTCCCGTCAGAAGAAACTGGATAAGATGGATATGATTGAACTCGCAGCAGAAAAGCCAAAGCCTGAATTCCACTTTAAGACGGCACGGACTTCCGGGAAATTGATTTTTGAAACAAAAGATTTGGTCATTGGTTATGATGAACCGCTCTCTCGTCCATTGAATCTGAAAATGGAACGCGGGCAAAAAATTGCGCTATACGGCGCTAACGGGATCGGAAAAACGACATTGCTGCGAAGTCTCCTTGGAGAAATCTCGCCAATTTCGGGTGAGGTGGAACGCGGAGAATTCCTTCATATTGGCTACTTTGAGCAAGAAGTAAAAGAGCAAAACAGCAACACCTGTATTGAAGAAGTATGGGGCACCTTCCCTTCTTACACGCAATATGAAGTGAGAGCTGCTCTTGCAAAATGCGGATTAACGACAAAACATATTGAAAGCCGCGTGTCTGTTTTAAGCGGTGGAGAAAAAGCAAAGGTCCGTCTTTGTAAGCTGATCAATGAAGAAACCAACCTACTTGTTCTCGATGAGCCGACCAATCACTTGGATGTCGATGCCAAAGAAGAACTAAAACGTGCATTAAAAGAATACAAAGGGAGCGTCTTATTGATCTCTCACGAACCTGAATTTTATCAAGATGTAGCAACTGAAACTTGGAATTGCGAGTCTTGGACGACAAAAGTATTATAATCACAAAAAAGCCTTATATCTGATGCAGATATAAGGCTTTTTCTATTTAATGACCTACTTGAATATTGATGAGATGCTTACGACCAATAAGCAAGATGATCATGCCTAACAGAACGACAGCCGCCCCAACATAGTAAGGGGTGCTTGCTGTATAAGATTCAGCAAGTACACCGGCAATCCAAGGAGCAATCGCGCCCCCAATAAACCGTACAGCACTGTAAGAGGATGAAGCAATGGAACGCTCAACCGGTGCTGATCCCATCACAGCGGTCGTGAGCACAGTATTGATCATGCCAAGAATACCCCCAGCAATGACAATTCCGCAGATGACAACTACTACATGTGAAGTCCAGATCCCAATACCGAATAAAATCACAGCAAACGAAGCAAACAGAACCACAAGAGAAGTCAATGTCCCAAGCTTTCGATGAATGACCGGCGCTGAAAAGACGGATGTCACGGCCAAAAATAGCCCCCATCCAAAGAAGACATAACCAAGACCATGCTCATCCAGATGAAGCACAAATGGCGAATACGCTAAAAGCACAAAGAAACCAAAATTGTATAAGAAAGCGGCAGATGCCATCGTTAAAAGTCCTTTATATTTTAATGCCCCGACAGCCTCGAATAATTTCACCTTTTTCTGAGGCTTCTGCATCGGTGGAAGCATAAACGTAATAGCTAAAAGAGCAACAAGCATTAACACTGCAACGCCAAAGAATGGTCCGCGCCAAGAGATCGTCCCAAGCTCTCCGCCAAGCAGCGGCCCAACCGAAATCCCAAGACCTAGTGCAGCCTCGTATAAAATAATGGCCTTCGCACTTCCTCCAACAGACACGCCGACAATGACAGAGAGAGCCGTTGAAATGAATAAGGCATTCCCAATGCCCCATCCGCCTCTAAAGCCGATTAATTCGTTAATCGTTGAAGAGGTACCGCCTAAAGCAGAAAAGACAATAATAAAAATAAGTCCGATTAATAACGTCCATTTCGCACCAATCCGACTAGAGATATAGCCGGTAAAAAACATCACAAAGCCGGTTACAAGTAAGTAGCTCGTAAATAAAAGTGAGACCTGACTTGGAGATGCATCTAATTGTGATGCAATGGCCGGCAAAATCGGGTCCACAAGTCCTATCCCCATAAATGAAATCACACATGCAAAGGCAACAGCCCAGACAGCCTTCGGCTGCCTAAGCAGACTTGTACGCTGTTTTAACACTTCTTCTTCCTTCATTCCATCAGAACCTTTCCTTCAAATGTTGACAAAATAAAATAAACACACTGAGGTGTTTATTTTAGATTGTTGACAAAGTGCTAAAATGATGTTTATTTTAGCACTTTGTCTTCTTTTCAGCGTGATAGAAAACCTTTGCAGCCCTAGGAAGGGCGAGCACTGGCGCGGAGCGAATTGAACATTCGTGAGCACCAGCGCGCAGACCTGCGGGCGAATGCGAGGGTTTGGCTACACGCTGAAATAAACACACTGAGGTGTTTATTTTTGTAATTGCTCAATCGCATGAGCCGCTCTTTCTTTCATCGTTTCAAGATCCTTTTTAAAGGATTGAATCGTTTCAAGCTTTTTTGTAATCAATTGATGCTGCACAGTCAGCTGTACCTCAATATCTAACAGCTTCTCTAATCTTTCCTTCGGATCAAGCGACAGCAAGTAGCCTTCTTTATTCAGCTCTAATTGCTTTCCTATTTCCATAAACGATTGAAGCTCTTGTAAAGAAAAGCCGAGTACCTCTTTTGCCTGCATTACTTTTTCTAGTTCTTCCATGTCGTCCTCTGAGTAAAGTCTGACACCGCCCTCTGTCCGCTTTGGTGCTGATAATAAACCAATCTCTTCATAGAAACGAATCGTCCGTTTCGTCAGTCCACTTCTTTTCGCCACTTGATCAATTTTCATCCATTCCATTGCCAGTGCCTCCTGCTCATCAATTCATGATTTATTATACACCTTTATAACCTTAACGTAAACGTAAATGTTTGAGTTCTTGATTTTCTCGTGTTTTGATGTAAAGTAAAAAAACCTGTAGAAAATTCTACAGGTTTTTTTCAATCATCTTATTAGGATTAACCCTCTAATTCCTCAATCATCAGTGACAGTTCTGTCCAGCGGTCCATTGCTTGTTCTAGTTCTTCAGCAACGGCTTTTTGTTCATCCATCAGTTCTTGAATTTTCCCAAAATCACTGCCTGCTTCTGCAATGCTTGCTTCAAGCTGCTGATGTTTTTCCTCTAATGCCTGAATCCGGTCTTCAATTCCGTCCCATTCAAGCTGGTCTTTGTAAGAAAGTTTTTTTCTCTTTTTAGGCGCCGCTTCTACTTGTTTCTCAGCAGGCTTTGTCTCTGTCCGCTTCGCCTCTTTTTCTTGCTCCATGTAATCGCTGTAAGCACCTTGGTAGTGTGAAATGCGGCCATTTCCTTCAAAGACAAGCAGACGATGAACCACTCGGTCTAAAAAATAACGATCATGCGATACGGTCATGACAACGCCAGGAAACTGTTCTAAATAATCCTCTAAAATGCTGAGGGTCTCCGTATCAAGATCGTTCGTCGGCTCATCTAAAAAGAGAACATTCGGTTCTTCCATTAAGACTTTCAGTAAATACAATCTGCGGCGTTCTCCTCCTGACAGCTTGCGAATAAACGTCCGCTGCATGGATCTTGGAAATAGGAACCGTTCCAGCATTTGCTCTGCTGTCACTATGGCGCCATCAGATGTCTTAACGATTTCAGCTGTTTCCTTGATGTACTCAATGATCGTCAGCTCTTCGTCCATTTCTTTGTGATCCTGCGTGTAATAGCCAATACGAACGGTTTGTCCAATCGTCAATTGTCCTGAAGTCGGTTCTATTTTCCCCGCTAGACAGTTGAGTAGCGTCGTTTTTCCGACTCCATTCGGTCCGATAAATCCAATCCGGTCGCCCGGCACGACTAAGTCTGTAAACCGCTCCACAAGGGTCTGGCCAGCAAATGAAATCGACAAGTCTTCTGCCTCTATGACTTGTTTTCCTAGGCGATGGGAACCGATGGCGAAATCCAGCTCTCCCTTTGCATCAGGCCCTTTTTGATCCATCAGCTCTTCGGCTCTGCCGATGCGTGCTTTCTGCTTCGTCGTTCTTGCTTTTGCCCCTCTTCTCAGCCATGCAAGCTCTCGTCTGAGTAAGTTTTGACGCTTCGTTTCTTTCACCTGAGCTTCTGCTTCTCGTTCCGCTCTTTTTTCTAAAAAGACTTCATAATTTCCTTTATACGTATAGAGCTGTCCTTGATTCAATTCATAAATCCGATTGGCCACTCGGTTGAGGAAATAACGATCATGCGTCACCAGAATGACAGCACCGCTGTATTGACTCAAATATCCTTCGAGCCATTCAATCGTTGCATTATCGAGATGGTTGGTTGGCTCATCTAAAATCAGCAATCCCGCAGGCTGAATTAAATTTTTAGCAATCGCGACACGCTTTTTCTGTCCGCCTGATAAGGCATGAACAGAACGGCTCACATCTTTGACGCCAAGCTTTGTCAAAATCGTTTTGGCTGACAGGTTCGCATCCCATGCGTCTTCCTGATCCATTCGATTTTGCATGCGCATGAGCGCCTCTTGTTTTGCTTCATTTTGCGGATCATGCTCTAAATCGGCGAGCGCCTGTTCATATGCCTTCATCGTTTGAATCATGGGTGCCGTTCCAGAAAAAATGTAATCAAGAATCGTTTCATTCCCGTTCATTTCAGGGTCCTGCTCAAGAAATTCGATATCAAGTGTCCCTGCCTTCGTGATGTCACCCTCCTCAAACGATTCAAGTCCTGCAATGACCTTTAGGAGCGTTGACTTTCCTGTTCCGTTTGGTCCAATCAATCCGATGCGTTCCTTTGGTTCTATATGAAAAGAAATATGATCAAACAGCGTTTTCTCGCCATAGGTTTTATATAATCCTTCAACATTCAATAAACTCATTTTTATCAGCCCTTACATAGATTCTTCCTTTATTTTAAATCAGCCAGTAGCAGAAAACTAGTTTTTAAAAAAACGCTGCTGAAAAGAATGTTTCCTTTCGTTGCTCGATACACTATGAAGAGGTGATCTAAAGATGGTAACCATTAGCTTATGTATGATTGTGAAAAATGAAGAGGAAGTATTGGCGGATTGCCTTTCCTCTGTTCAAGACATTGTAGATGAGATGATCATCGTTGATACAGGGTCAACAGATCGTACGAAGGAGATTGCTCACTCCTTTTCAGCACAGGTGCTTGATTTTGAATGGGTTCAGCATTTTGCAAAAGCCCGCAATTTCGCTTTCTCACGTGCAACGAAAGAGTATATTTTATGGCTTGATGCTGACGATGTTCTGCTTGAAGAAGACCGTCAAAAACTTCTTCAGCTCAAGCAGACACTTGATAATTCGGTGAACGCCGTCTCGATGTTTTATCATGTGGGATTCGATGAAGACGGCCAGGTGAATTTCAAATATAGAAGAAATCGGCTTGTGAAGCGTGCCTTGAACTTTCAGTGGTACGGGGCCGTACATGAGTTTCTTCAAGTGTATGGCAACATCTTTCCAGCCGATATCGCCGTCACACACCAAAAGCGTAAGAAAACAACCGCTGGTGAGCCTGGGCGCAACTTGCGAATTTATGAAGATATGCTGGCAAAGGGAGAGAACATGACACCCCGTGATCTCTTTTACTTTGCCAATGAATTAAGAGATAACAAGCAGCATGTCAGAGCGATTCGTTTTTATCATGAATTTTTAGCGACAAAACAGTGCTGGATTGAGGATGAAATTCGCGCATGCCAATATTTAGCCGACTGCTATTATGCAGTAGGCTTCGAGGAAGCAGCTTTATCCTCATTATTACGTTCCTTCTTATACGATCAGCCCCGGCCAGAATTTTGCTGCCGGATCGGGGATCATTTAAAAACGCAAAATAAACATCAGGCTGCAATCTTTTGGTATGAGCAGGCGCTGAAGGCTCCTGAAAACGAAACAGCCTTCACATTCACACAGTATAAAACGTGGTATCCACATCTCCAGCTTTGCTATTGTTATTATCAGCTCGGCGATTTGGAGAAAGCCAAAACACATCACCATGCATCCGCCGCCCATTCCCCCACTCATCCAAGTGTGCTGTATAATGAAAAGATATTTACTAAACAGACGTAGACTATATGTCACCACATCCGCCTTCCATCTCTTGGCGGATGTCTCTTTTTGTGCACAAATTCGATTGTGTCGTTTAACACTTTAGTGATTTAAAGCGTTCTCCAACCAATTGACTAAATTGTCATTTAAGCATATACTAACACTCGTCTTACGAAAAGATTTATCCATTAGGAGGTCAACATGAGTTCTTTATTTCGAAAAAAGTCTCTCGGCCAGCTCATGCTTGAAAGTCAGACGAAGCGGCTCAGCCGATCGTTAAATACGTTTGATTTAATCTTGCTTGGCATTGGCTGCGTGGTCGGGACTGGTATCTTTGTGATTACGGGGGTTGCTGCGGCAAAAGATGCGGGACCTGCGATTATTATATCTTTTATTTTAGCTGCGATCGCATGCGCCCTTGCTGCTTTTTGCTACGCTGAATTCTCCTCGTCCATTCCTGTGTCAGGCAGCGTCTATACGTATTCCTACGCCACACTCGGGGAATTTCTCGCCTTCTTAATGGGCTGGGATCTCATGCTTGAATATGTCATTGCGCTCTCTGCTGTAGCAAGCGGATGGTCGTCCTATTTTCAATCACTGCTCAGTGGATTCGGTCTGCACATACCGAAGGCATTATCAGCTGCACCTGGAGCCGCTGATGGGGCTGTCTTTAACCTTCCAGGCGCACTCATTATTTTGCTTATCACCTTTATCGTCTCAAGAGGCGTCAAAGAAAGCACGAAACTGAATAACATCATTGTGCTGATTAAAATTGCCATCGTCCTTCTCTTTATCATCTCAGGCTTTGCGTACGTCAAACCTGAAAACTGGACACCTTTTATGCCGATGGGCTTTGAAGGCGTGATCGCAGGCGCGGCAACAGTCTTTTTTGCTTACCTTGGATTTGATGCGATCGCCAATGCATCTGAAGAGGTCAAAAATCCGCAAAAGGCGATGCCGATTGGTATTATTGGAGCGCTCGGTGTTTGTACCGTTTTATACATCGGTGTGTCCTTTGTCTTAACCGGCATGGTTCACTATACGAAACTGAATGTCAGTGACCCTGTCGCATTTGCTCTTCAAGTCGTGGGCCTTCATAGTGTGGCAGGTATCATATCAGCCGGTGCCATTATTGGGATCACAACGGTTTTAATTGCCTTGGTCTATGCGCAGGTACGCCTAACCTTTGCGATGAGCCGCGATGGACTCATGCCAAAGATTTTCTCAAAGGTTCATCCAAAATCGCAAACACCCGTTGCCAACACATGGCTGACAGGTGCTGTCGCAGCATGTATCGTAGGTTTTGTGAACTTATCGACGCTCGCGAATTTAGTCAGCATCGGTACACTTGCAGCCTTTACAGTGATTTCAATTGCCGTCATCGTTTTACGGAAAAAACACCCGAATGTCAAAGCAGCGTTTAAAGTGCCTTTCGTGCCTGTTCTTCCGATTATCAGTGCGGTCATTTGTATCACACTCGCAACGACCCTTTCATGGGTGACATGGAGAGCCTTCCTGATCTGGGTGGCCATTGGTGTCGTTGTTTATTTCACCTATGCAAGACGAAAAAGTCATCTGAATGCAACACATTAGAAAAGAGACACGGGGTTTCCCGGTCTCTTTTTTTGCTTAAATCACGCTGTTTTTGGCTGAATTTGAGTCCACCATATCTGGATCTAACACGCTTGAAATCGGAATGACAAGCGGTGAACAATCTCCATTGTCCTCTCCAAATCCTTGGTTCAATTTCATTGAGAGAAAATAATCGATCTGCTGATAAGGACCTAGCGTCAGTGATGCACCCCGATCCATTGCATTGATTTTAAAAGCACCGACATTGACAACTGAGGGTGAGAATAACATCACACGTCACTTCCTTTGAATGGGTTTAGCTGCTGGTGAAAAAGAGGCAGGTGAGTCCACTTGATCTCGATCATCTACATGGCTTTTTGTCCCGACAAAACCGCTGGCATCTCCAAAATTTTGTCCGTACCCCTGATTTTTTTTATCTGAGTTTTGCCACTCTGCTAACAAATTTTGTCCGACATTCACCGCCGATGCATTTTCAAAGGAATTAATTTTTAACATGAAAATATTAATATTGATATACGGAGTTGGTTGAACCACAGATAAACCTCCTTTTTATAGGTATATGCAAGCACCCATCAAGTATGTTAACAGGAGGTCTTCACATGGACTTCGAAAAAATGAAGCAGTGGATGGATATTGCCCAGCAAATGCATGGGGATGATTTTTGGAAAATGATCTTCGATGATGAGCAAAGATCTCCCTTTATGGCAAATGGTCCATCTCCCTTTACGTTCACGCAGCAGGAACAGCGCGGACAAGATGCGTCGTTTCCACCAATCGACATGGTGGAAACCGCGACAGAAATTCAGTACTTAATTTATTTGCCTGGCTACCGAAAGGAAGATGTACAAGTGTTATCATATGGCGAATATTTGATTGTGAAAGGACAGCGTCTTTCCTTTTTTAATGAGCAGGATTTTCGCCAAAAGCAGGGGAAGTATGGTCCGTTTGAAAAGAAAATCCGGCTTCCAGAAATGATTCTTGGACAAATGAATGCGGCCTTTAAAGACGGTGTGCTTTATATCAGGCTGCAAAAGGATGAAGGAAAAGCGACTGCTATTATCATAGATGACGAATATTGATACTCACGGCGTCGATTTGATCACGATCATCAATCGATTCAATCGGCAGGATCGTGATCACGCCATCAGCATTCTGTTCCCCAAAGCCATTATTCCTTTTGATCGTACTGCAATGATTGCGAACAAACGTCGAACCAAACGTCATGGATGATCCTGAGCCCATCGAGTTCGTTTTCATATGGGCAATGTGAATCTGAGTAGGCAGCATGTGCTTCTCCCCTTTCTTGACATCTCTATAAGTATATATCTCACAGCTTTTCCATAGACTAGATCAAGGCAGAAGAAAAGGTTGTGGTCTACTTGAAACATTTCATTCTATCACTCTTTAAAAAAACTGAATCCAGGCCATCCCCCTCTGTCACCGAGCTGGAGAAAAGACTCATCGCTCTCGAGCAAAAAATGTCCGCACCAGCTTCTCCTGTCTCAGAGGATACACACATTCATATTGAATCCCTGCATGTGGACAAAATTGATTACCATTTAGAGTTTGGGGAGCTTTCCATTGACCAGCTTCAAGGCAGGCTCAATATTGGGGCAACCTATTACACGCCAAAGGACACTCACATCAAAAAATCACCACCACCACCGAAGCCAAAAAAAACAAAAACACCGACAGTCTCGATTCGATCAAAGCCTTCCTCCTCTTAATGCGCTCAGCTTTTAAGCACAATCGGGAGCCAGAAATACACCGCAAGGACAATCACCACAATACTCATGATATTTAACCAAAAGCCTGCCCTGACCATATCAGATATTTTCAGCACGTCCGCACTAAAAACAGCGGCATTTGGCGGCGTGGAAATCGGCAGCATAAACGCACATGAGGAAGCCAAAGCAGCCGCAGCCATTAACCCATAGGGCTCGATGCCAATCGCAAGCCCAAGCCCTACCGTAATCGGAATAATCATATTGGCAACAGCTGTATTTGACATAATTTCAGTCATAAACAAAATCGCTCCCGTTAAAATGATCAATAGCATGATATACGAAAGCCCATTTAAATGCTGTAGATTTTCCCCGATCCATCCTGTTAGATTGGTTTCTGCAAAGCCCGTAGCGAGCGACAGCCCACCTCCAAACAAAAGCAACAGCCCCCACGGAAGCTGTTTCATATCCTGCCATTCTAATATTCTCTCTCCATTTGTTGCTGGAATGAGAAATAACAGCATGGCACCGAAAATGGCGATAGATGTATCAGATACGGTGATCCCTCCAAACAAAAAGAGCTTAAAAATCCACAAAAACGCCGTCATAAGAAAAACAACAAACACCCATTTTTCCTCTTGTTTCATTTTCCCTAAATCCTCTAAACCTTTTCGAATAAACGATACACTCATGTCCCCTGTATGCTCTACTTTGAACTGTATCTTTGTTAAATACAGAAATAAGAGAATGAGCAGAACGATCGCAACGGGAAACCCAAACAAAAACCATTCGAAAAACATAATCTCCCGATCTAGCAGTTTTTTTGACATGGCAGCAAACACCGCATTTGGCACAGAGCCGACAAGTGTTGCTAGACCACCAATTGATGCTGAATACGCAACCGACAATAAAATGCTTTTACTGAATCGCTCAAGAGATGGACCAGCTAAGATGTCATTAGCCTTGACCTCTTTAATGACTGCAAGTGCCACTGGCAGCATCATCAGTGCTGTCGCTGCATTTGAAATCCACATAGATAAAAAAGCAGTCGCAATCATGACACCTAAGACAATGCGGTCACTTCGTGTGCCAATCACCCTTAAAATGTGTAAGGCCATTCTTCTATGCAGATTCCATTTTTCAATGGCAATTGCGATCATAAATCCTCCCATGTACATAAAAACGATCGGATCTCCATAAGCCCTTGATGTCTGTTCCATAGAAAGTCCGCCAAGTGTCGGCAGTAGGATGATCGGCAATAAAGATGTTGCAGGGATGGGCAGTGCTTCTGTCACCCACCATGTAGCCGTCCAAGCGGTAATGCCCAAGACTACCCTCGCAGCATAGGTCAATTCATTTTCAGGTATGAGAAAAAGAACGAGCAAGAAGAGTGCCGGTCCAAGAACAAGTCCAATCACATTCACCTTTTTATAAACGATAACAATTCCCCCCTATTGAAAGCGCTTGTATATTTTTCTTTTTTTCCACATTCGATGATCTCTTAAGAAATCCTTTAAATCATAAGAAAAAATGAAGATATCTTTCATAGAAACCATCTATCATTTTCGTCCCATTCCCAAAACCATGACATGATACATTGGTCTATTTTCATAGGAGAAACTATACAAATCATGTGCAATCACTGTAAAATATAGAAGATCTAATCAAAAATTGAGGTGTTTTCATTGTATACAGATCAACGAAAATCATTTTGGAAACAGAAAAAAGTCATGATCCCCATTCTTAGTATCATCGTAGTTGCTGCTGCTTTCTTTTTCTTAAAAGATTCTCTTTTGTCAAAAGAAAAAGAAGCTTTAAAAGCGGCTCAATCCTTTACAAAACAAATGGAGAAGAAAGACTTTACAAAGCTGGCTGATGAGGTAACAAGTGCGTCTTTGAAAGCCAATGACTTCTCAAAAAAACAACTAGCCGAAAAATATGACAATATCTTCAACGGAATTGGTGCTTATGATCTGAACATATCAAAGCTCAACGTCGAAAAACAGGACAAAGGAAATGGGTATCAATTTTCCTATGATGTAACAATGAAAACGTCATTTGGCAAGCTGCACAAGCTTTCTTACAAAGGCGTTCTCTCAGAACAAGATGACAAGTGGAAAGTGGACTGGAAGCCAAATCTCATCTTCCCGCAAATGGAGAAGGGAGATACCATCAAGGTCAAATCAGACCCTGCTGTCCGCGGAAACATCGTCGACCGAAAAGGACGTACCCTAGCAGAAACAACTGGTGGAAGCGCACTTGGCATCATCCCAGGAAAGCTTGGCACAGGGGAAGAAAAAGAACGCAATATCAAAAAAATCAGCAAGGCATTTGATATAGATGAAGAACTAATCGACATTCAGCTGAAACAAGCATGGGTCACAGACGACACGTTTGTCCCGCTCAAATCGATGTTAGAGCAAAAGCCGATTCCAAAGGATGTAAAAGGCGTCACCTATCAATCGAAGGAAATGCGCTACTATCCTTATAATGAAGCCGCCGCCCATCTCACCGGCTATGTCGGAAAAGCAAATGCAGATGATATCAAAAGAAATCCGGCATTAAAGGCAGATCAAATCATTGGCAAAACCGGACTTGAATTCACATTTGACAAAAACTTGCGCGGACAAGATGGCGGAAGCATTTTGATCGTCCATGATGAAACAGGCATTGAAGAAACATTGCAAAAATCAGATCGACAAGATGGAAAAACAGTGAAGCTGACCATTGATGCCTCTTTACAGAAAAAAGCCTATGAACAGCTGAAAGGTGAAAAAGGGGCCGTCACCATCATGAATCCATCATCGGGGGATCTATTAGCGCTTGTCAGCGCCCCTTCCTATGATGTCAATCTTATGACAAACGGGATCACACCTAAGCAATATCAGGCATACAGTGAAAACCCAGATCTCCCATTCCAAGCCCGGTATGCGAGCCGGTATGCACCAGGGTCTACATTCAAAACCATTACAGCAGCCATCGGGCTGGAAACAGGTGTCACAAAGCCTAATAAAGTACGCACCATCCATGGACTAAAATGGCAAAAAGATCAATCTTGGGGTAATTATCGAATTACACGGGTTCACGATAAAGAAAACGTAAATATGGTTGATGCCCTCGTGTACTCAGATAATATTTACTTTGGACAGGAAGCTCTGGAAATTGGCAAAGACACCTATGAGAAAAAAGTAAAAGCATTTGGATTTGGCGAAGATTTGCACATGCCATTTACAATGAAACCAGCACAAGTATCGAACGACGGCATTCAATCGGACATCTTACTTGCTGACTCGGCATATGGCCAAGGCGAATTACTCATGTCACCGATTGAACAAGTACATGCCTATTCTCCATTTGCAACAGGAGGCAAGCTTGTCTATCCTCGAGTCGTTCAAGACGAGAAAACAGCATCACCAAAACAAATCATCAAAGAAGACTCGGCAAATACAGTGAAAGACGCGCTCACTCAGGTCGTGACGAGTCCAAACGGTACAGCTCACTCCTTACAAATTGAAGGAGCTGATATTGCCGCTAAAACAGGAACGGCAGAGCTAAAGAGCAAACAAGGGGCAACAGACGGTTCTGAAAATGGATTTTTACTTGCATTTAACCCTAAAAAAGAAGATTACGTCCTCGTCGGCATGATTGAAGATGTAAAAAACCGCGGCGGTAGTGGACTCGTCATTCAAAAAATGAAGCCTGTCATCGCAACTTTTTATCAATAACCGTTTAGAGACACAAACGTTTGTGTCTCTTTTTTCTAAATCATGACAATTTGCTATTGTTTTATAGTTCACCTTATGAATAAAATGAGAAGAATGCAAAATTGAAAACAGTTGAATGAAAGGAGGAAGTCTCATTGGCTATTGCTGCTCGTACAAAGGATAAACCTCAAAATTCTGTCACTGGATCAACGATTTATCCCATTTTATTGATTATTGGCATTTGTCATATGCTCAATGACACTTTGCAAGCCGTTATTCCTGCGATGTTCCCTATTTTAGAACGCTCAATGGGGCTGACCTTTACACAATTAGGGCTAATTGCCTTTACATTAAATATGGTCTCCTCCGTGATGCAACCCGCTATTGGGTGGTACACAGATAAAAGGCCGATGCCTTATGCACTCCCAATTGCTTTATTTTCTAGTGCTGTCGGTATATTTGGGCTTGCATTTGCGCCTTCCTTTGCCACCATTTTGCTTTGCGTTGTCTTTATCGGACTCGGCTCTGCCATTTTTCATCCAGAGGGCTCCCGCGTTGCCAACATGGCAGCTGGTCCAAGACGAGGACTTGCACAGTCCATCTATCAAGTAGGCGGAAATACAGGTCAAGCCTTTGCTCCGCTGATCGCTGCATTCATGCTCGTCCCTCTCGGTCAGCCAGGCGTGGCTTGGTTTACGATTGTTGGAATGATTGCTGTCGGTTTCCTTCTTTATATTTCAAGATGGTACGCAGGAAGACTTCAAACCATTCGAGCTCAAGCGAAAAAAGCTCCAGCAAAAGCTGCAAGATCTGAACTTCACCGTAAGTCAGCACTCACAGCACTTGGCATTATCGTCTTTCTCATCTTTGCCCGCTCTTGGTATGGAAATGCGATATCAAATTTCTATGCGTTTTATGCGATTGAACAATATGGATTGACGATTAAAGAATCACAGACTTATATTTTCTTATTTCTCATTCTAGGTGCAATTGGGACATTTTTAGGCGGGCCGCTTGCAGACCGCTTTGGCAAGAAAACCGTGATTTTAATTTCCTTATTGGCATCCTTTCCACTTGCCTTGCTGCTGCCATTTGCCGGACCTGTTTTTGCCTATGTTTTACTTGGACTGATTGGGGTCATTCTGACGTCAAGCTTCTCTGTCACAGTCGTTTATGCTCAAGAACTATTTCCCGGGAAAATTGGCACAATGTCTGGTTTAACGGTTGGGCTTGCGTTTGGTATGGGTGCCATCGGATCGGTCGCTCTAGGCTCATTCATTGATGCCTTCGGTTTAACGCCTACTATGATCGGAGTCGCCTTTTTACCGATATTAGGCATCCTGGCCTTCTTACTACCTAGCGATCAAACCATCTCCAAATGGAATCAATCATAAAAAGGAGAAAACCGCTCAGTGATTGAGCGGTTTTTTCATATCTCATAAAAATGCGTATCAGGTACATGCTTCTTTGCAATAAACCCTTGCTGGAATTCTGGAAAGACCTTTTGCACCTGTTTGATTTTTTGATGAACCAAATCGGCATATGGAATATATAAATGATCCACAAGCCTTTGTTCTGTCATATAGTAATACCAATTCAGATTAAAGGTATTCTCATCAATGATCGTAAAGGCAGAAAAATGATAGAACAAGAGTGGACATTCGTCGAGATACATTTCCCCTTTCACAACTGAAAGCTTGTAGTTTTCAATATTCCAAATCGCGGCATTGGCTCCTTTAGATGTCACCACATGAACCCCTTCAAAATCATCGACCCATCTTTCAACATACCGCTGATCTCCATACGTCTTATTTTTTGTATCCATTTCGACTGTACAGTGTGCAAGACAGTTTTCCTTCCATTGTGTGACCGCCCGTTTGGCAACGTCTGTGTTGCGGCAGCCGACAAATCCGGTATTAAAGCGGCCAGACAACTCATAAAAGTGATAGAAACGCTCGGAATTCATATGATCCGTCAAAAATAAATGAGCGAGTGGATTCTCTGCAAATATCGCCTCTGGATCATGATAAAAATACAAATCCGTATCCAAATGGGCGAGATAATCCGCTTTTGAAGACTCAAGGATTTTGAGCAAAAAAACGGGCTTTAACGTCCAGCAATACTCATGGAACGTCCGATCATCCTTTGCCTTTCGCAGCGTCTCATCTTCAATATTTTCAAGCTGTTCATATTGAACATGCGGATGAGGAAATTCACTTAACACCTTGTAAGCCAAAGGGTCTGCACATAGAACAGACAGCTTGAATGAATGAGCGGTTTGTTCAAGCGAATGAATCAGCGCCAAAAGCTTAAAAACATGGGTATTCGACACAATGGTTGTAAAATGATAAGACGCCATCTACAACACATCCACTTGGAACAAATCAACGCGTAATAGCTCTTTCGTCAGCCCTTGAATGGCTTCTACAACCACTGTGCAGCCATATTCCTGCCGTGCAAGCTGCGCTGCCTCTGCCAGCTTTTTCAAAGGGACATGTCTAGCTGTTAGCTGATCTTTATTATCGCGTTTGACGCCCACATTCCGCTCTGTGATCAAATGAAGCAGCTCTAAAAAATAAGAGAGCAGACCATCGAATACCGGATTATCACGCAGCTGCCGGACTTCTTTTACAATGTCATTTGTGACGGTGTGAGAAAATGGACCAGAGAAAGCCAAATGGACATCAATGGCATCAATATTGTTGTACTTCTCGCACATATACAAAATGTTATATTTGATGTCATCAAATGACGTTAAATTACTTGGATGCTCCTGATGCACGCTCATGATATCCTCTCGCAATTCAAAGGAGAGACCCAGCTGATGCAGACGAATTCCTAAATCATAATCCTCAAACCCGTACCGAACGATATGTTCATCAAACATCCCGAGCGTGATGACATGCTTGCGTTTGACAGAGGAGTTATTCGTAATAAAAAATCGCCACGGCAGCTCATAAGAGCCTAAATCATAGTTGTACGTGCGCAAAATGTCTTTGAGGATAGCAATAAACTCAGACTGCAAATCGAAGCTTTTCTCTAGAAATGCACCATTTTCAACTTCCTTCATTGATAAAAGAGGCGTTTTATCTTTCATTTTCCGCTTATACAAGCCTTGCTTTTTCAACCGCTTGATATGCTCCTGCTCAAATGCTTCGTAAAAATAACGATAAATCCGCTTCCAGCATACACCGCAAATGACAAGGTCCTCATGATCAGCATGTGCCTCCGCATGCTTTTGAATAAATTGCGGCTCTGCCAGCATATCGCTGTCATGGAATATCAACAGGTCCCCCTCCGCCTCGCGAATGGCATGATTGCGCCCCTTGGCAATCCCTTGATTGACAGGAATACGTACCTTTTTAAACGGAAAATTCACCTCAATGTTCTCAAGCATTTCCATCGTGCCGTCCGTTGACCCATTATCGGCGACAATGACCTCAAACGGAATATCCGTATCCTGAAGCGTTAAGGAAAAAAGACTCCCTTCTAAACGCTCTTTGGCATTATAGCTCGGAATAATGACGCTTACCTTTGGTTTCTCATTCATGCGTCATCCTCCTCCAATTTGGCATAGCCGTTAAACAGCGGATCGACCTGCTCAACAGATTCAATCACATGGCGCAGCACGTTTCGATAGGCTTCTTGGAAAAACGGCAGATCATCTCTCCCCTTTTCATGAATTTGCTGCATTTCATCCTTGCTCACGATGCGAAAGCCGCTGAAATGATAGCAAATGAGCGGATGCCCATCCTCCAGCAAAATCCGTCCATTTTCTTCCCGATAGGAATGCTGCCCATAGTTCCAATGACCAATATTCACGCCTTTTGTTTGAATATCCTCCACTTTTTCAAACAGCTTCGGCATATGATCGAGATATCCTTGATCGCCAAACTTGCCTTCGCCCGGTGCATTTTTGCATTCCTTCAAGCATTCTTCTTTCCACCAGCTGAGGCATTTTCGTCCGGCTTTATCTCCTTTAAAATGCAGGAAGCCAGAGTTATAGCGACCTAAAAGCTTCTGAAGCATCTTCACTTCCTCAGGATCAAAGCTCGGAATCACAATATCCCCTCTCGAGAGTAAAACAGAGGCATCCGGCTGATGTTGAAAAATCACTTGCGGGCTCTCATAAAAAAATAAATCCGCATCAAGATAGGTTACTCCCTCTGCCTGCTCCTGTTCAAATAACCACTCAATCCAAATCGGCTTTAATGTCCAGCAATATTCCGAGGCATCCCGTTCCTCTTTTTTCTCCAGCAGCTCTGGCGTTTCGAGCACCCGTACATGAACAAGATCAACATGAGGAAAATTCATTTGATGAAGCAGGTCAAATGCAGCATCATCCATACATAACGTCTTGATGACAGCATCATCTTCTACTTGCTTCAATGACAAGAAAAACGCAATGGCTTGATAAAGTCTTCCACTTGATAGAACCGTACAATATATGCTGTTCATCTACTTACACCTCTATTTTTGAAAGAATTCGCGGTACCATTCAATCGTCTTCTCTAAACCTTCATCAATCGAGTAGTCTGGCTTCCAATCAAGCAGCTTTCTCGCCTTTTCTGCCGACAAATATTGATGCTTTATCTCATGCGTTCCTTGGTTTAAAATACGAGGCTTCAGTTCACTGCCCATCGCCTTTAAAATCTTATCCACGAGCTCAAGAACCGTCAGCTGAATTTCATTACTAAAGTTAAATGCTTCTCCGGCGAGCCCTTTTTCCTCCATTTTCTCAGCTAGCAGCAAATAAGCCTTAACCGCATCTTCAATGTAGAAATAATCACGAATAAAAGTACCATCACTTCTAATTTCAGGCGCTTCTCCTTCTAGCACAAGCTGGATGGTTTGCGGAATGATTCTGTTAAAGTTTAAATCCCCGCCCCCGTATAAATTGCCGCAGCGCGTAATACAAACTGGAAGACCATATGTGTTGTAATACGTGTGAGAAATTAAATCTGCACAGCTCTTTGATACATCATACGGATGTTTCCCATTTAGCGGCATGTCTTCATCGTATGGGAGCTGCTCCTGATCGCCGTATGCTTTGTCACTTGATGCCACGATGACTCGTTTGATTAGAGGCTGTCTTCTGCAAGCCTCGAGTACATTCCATGTCCCTAAAATATTGGCTTCAAATGTAGAAACAGGGTGTCTATTTGCAACCCCAACAATGGCCTGCGCCGCCAAATGGAAGACAGTATCAATTTCGTATTCTCCTAACGCACGTTCAATCGTTTGCATATCCTCCAATGCACCTTGTACCACATTCATCTTTTCAAATTGACTGCCTTGATATAAATTCGACCTTGGCACCTGATCACGCACAAGTCCAGTTACGTTTGCACCTTGATCAATCAATTCCTTGACGAGATAGCTTCCCAATAGTCCTGTACATCCAGTAACAAATACGTTTTTCCCATTCCAAAATCCGCTCATGCCGTCACCAAACCTTCCATGGTTGTTTTCCATTTGTCCACATGCCATTGATTTCCTTCAGGTTCTTATACGTATCGATCGCTGTCCAAAATCCGTGGTGCTCATAAACCGCAAGCTCTCCATCATTCGCCAAATTTTGAAGAGGCTCCGCTTCAAATACGCATTGGTCATCGTCCGTCAAATAGTCAAATACCTTTGGAGACAACACAAAAAATCCTCCATTGATCATCCCGATACTGTCTGTCTTCTCAGAGAAGGATTGTGCCATCCCGTTATATACCTTCAACGTCCCGTACTGTGACTTCTTTTCAATTCCTGTGACAGTCGCAGCTGCCCCAAGATCCTGATGACGCTTCAGCAGATGAAACATATTGACATTGGCAAGTCCATCACCATACGTCATCATGAATGTCTCATCCCCAATGTAGTCCTGTGCCTGCTTTAACCGTCCGCCTGTCATCGTATTCTCGCCCGTATCTAAAAAGGTGATTTTCCAGTTCTCTGACTTTCCTAAAAGCTTTATTTCCCCTGTTGCCATATCCAGCTTCATGCTGTGATGCCGCCAGTCGTAGTTCAGGAAATACTCTTTGATCTTCTCTCCTTTATATCCAAGCAATAAGATAAACTCATCTACTCCGTAATACTGATAGATTTTCATAATATGCCATAGAATAGGCCGATCTCCGATCATAGCAAGTGGTTTAGGAAGCGCTTGTGTGACCTCACTCATTCTCGTTCCCTTTCCTCCGCAGAGAATGACTGCTTTCATCTTCTCCCCTCATCTCTCTATGAAAAATTTTTGATTGAAAACCTTATCTTTACGCGGAAAATCAGTACATGTACCCTCATACTTTGTCCGACATCAGGTTTTGAATCTACTCTATTCATATGTCGAAATGAGAGAGGGTGCCACCTAGCATTTAACTATTTTTACAAATAAAAAAAGAGCGAGATTTGTATTCTCGCTCTTTAAAAGTTTAAATTGTATATTATGAGGGTAGATGGTATGATAAACATGTGCATCAACAGCACAAACAGCCTCTTTTTATCAAGAGACTACTAGATGGAATGAATTCAAGTGGCAGCTTGCTTCATTCTCAATATGAATCACGGAGGTGAATTCCCATGGCACAAAACGTACTTTGTGAAGTGAACTCTTGCCGTTTTTGGGCTGATAACAGCTGTACGGCTTCTACCATTAAAATTGGTAAAAACACAATGGCTGATGTGACTCGCAATGCTGAAACTGATTGCGAAACATTTGAAACAAAATAAGTGATTTTTCTGAGGTGAAGGAACTGGCAGGTTCCTTCTTTTCTTTTATCATTCTATCAAGAATGATAATTATTATCAAGTGTTTTTCCATAAACATTTCTCGGGAAATAATGACACGATATTTCTCCATTCGTTGACGATTTTCACTCCTTTTTCTATACTCAACATATCCGAAGAAGAAAAAGTGGTGACCAATCAATGGATTTTACGATACGTTTTCTATCATTCTTTGTCGTGGAAATCGAAGGCAAAGATGAACAAGCAAATAAACGGTTCAAGCATTATCAAACATTAGATCAAGAGGAATTTGAACAAAGTGAGCTGAAGGACTTTTTAGATGGTGAACTAAAAAAAATCGTCAAACGAAAAGTGGACAGACACCCTAAATCTGAACAAGTACCGACCAAAATTGGCCGATTCATTGTCGAACCCGGTCATGAACTCGATTCAAATCCAAACTACAATTTATTTCATCAGACGAGATTTGCCGATACAAAAGAAGTATTTAATGAATGCAGTGAACAGTTTGTGCGCACGTATTTAGATACAAGTGCTGTCAGAGGCGGCGTTTTTTTAGTTGCGTCTGCCGTTCCTAAAAAGTACTTTGATGACTCCTTTGTCTTTATTATGAAATGCGATTTTGAACAGAAAGTCGCTTCTATCGCTGATACATCTACCTTGATCAAAAAAGTAGAAATGGCGATTACAACTAAAAACATGAAATCAATTCAATACCCTTTTATGCCGGAAGAGGGCATGACAGAGGAAGCTGAAGTGAAAATTCACCAATCCTCACATGCTCGTTATTTTGAGGACTTTCTGAAATTCGTCGAATACGGAGAATCTATGCCTGAAATCATGAAATCACAGGTCATGAACATGGTGCAGGAACAAGTATTTGAAACATTACAGGATGAAAGTGAAGAATTAAAGCAGTTCGAAGAGGACCTTGAAATATGGGAAGCGAGTGAAAAGCGAGAAATTAGAGAAACACTCGATACAGAACAAGTCACACTAGCAGCTTCTCACATTGTGGAACAAACCCCTGATATCACAATGAAAATGCGTCTAGGTGAAACAGAAATCAAAGGGCTTCTAGCGGACTTTGGCCACTCGATCCATATTGCGAAGGTCAACAATCGATATGTCGTGCTCGTTGAAGCAGACCAAATCGTCTTCGAAAAAGGAAGCACACCTGTAGAATTCCATAAACCAAATGGGTTAAAAGAGGTTGTCAGCCAGCTGACGCAAAAAGCCTACGATTCAGACTTAGAATAAGAGAATATGACTGCCTCCTGCGCTCAGCTGCATGAGGCAGTTTTTTTATATAGCGCTTTATTTTTTACACTGCACTAGAAGAAACATGCTGCCCGCCTCTTACCCACATGCTGACAAGCATTAAGCTTATGATGAGCATCAGCCAAAAGACGCTGTTTGTTCCGAAAAACTGGATCAATGTATACCCGCACAAAGGTCCTAAAGCAGCCCCCATATCTTGAACAAAAGAATAGCTGGCGAGAAAGCGGTTCTTATCTGTTTGAGCAGAGGCTTTTTGAAAGGCAAGTGTATCGGTGAACGTTGTTACAATCGTTGCCAGTAGCTGAATCAAAAGCAGCATCACAAGGAACCAGCCGCTTACCTTCATCATGACCCCAAGAAAACTGAGCCCTCCAAATGAAAGAAACATCCAGCATAGCATTCGTTCCTTCATCACAAGCCGATCAAACCATTTGCCTGTTCTCGGTGCGAGAAATGGTTCCCATCCCCACCTAAGTGCTTGAATAACACCGCTTAAAGCCGAAGCTCCGATGACAAAGCCAAACAGAGTCAATTCATCCTGATCGATCTTTGCTTCAATGACATGACTCAGCGTGGATGCGAATAAACCTTGGATAATCAGTGCGATCAGCATGCCTGTTATCAGTACTTTTACCACATCTCGTGTAAACCACTTTTGTTTGATGCCATGATACACCTGCATGCCTTCTCTCTTTTCAATTTCATCCAACGATACATAAAAAATGCCCCCCATCAATGTGAGTAAACCAAAGACAAGCGTCATGGACTGGAAGCCGATCAAGCTGGCAAAGATTCCTCCAAATAACATGCCAAATAAACTCCCAAGCCGGTAAAGTCCATTATAAAGACCCGTCAAATGTCCTTGTGAGCCTTCGCCCATTTCAGCCAAAACCCTCATCCCGCTCATACGGAGTAACGTCCAAGCGAGGCCCCATGCGCAGCGGCAGATCAATAGCAGCCAAAAACCGCTCATCCCATATAATATCGTGGTCACTGACGCGATCAAAATCGCCATCAATACACCTGTCTTCATTGGGATATATCGATAGAGCCACCATACGACAGGTGCTAGCGGGATACGTATGAATCGGTTGATAGACAGCAGTAACCCGACCTCCCAAATGGATGATAAACCAATCTCTTTCCAATAGATCGGGAGAACAATATAGAGCATTGAATCCCCAATAAGTGCAAATGCTGTGATAAGCGATATTGACACAACTTGCTTTTGACGACGATCCATTTTTCTTCCCCCTTCGCTACCTTTACGATAAGGGATGCCTTATAATAAATCTAATGAATGTTTTTGATTAATTTATCAAAATAATTGATAGGTGGTGCAAAGTTGAATTTACATGCCCTTCGAATTTTTGCAAAGGTCGCAGAGACAAAAAGCGTCACACAAACTGCAGATGCATTATCTTTAACACAGCCAGCTGTGACGGCCCAGCTTAGAAGCATTGAACGAGAGATCGGGATTCGCCTTTTTAAACGAAACGGTCGAGGCATTGCGCTCACAGAAATGGGAAAGATGCTGTATCCTTATGCCCGGCAAGTGTTTGAGGCTGAAAAGGAAGTAGAATATCAGATCACGCTATTACAAAACGGGAAGAAGGGGCGCCTCCGCATCGCTTCTACCTACGTACCACTCAACTTTTTACTGCCAGATTGGCTGGCTGCTTTTAAAACGTCATCACCACAGACAGAAATCGAATTAAAAAGCGGAAACTCCGCTCAAGTGATAGACAGCCTGCTTCAATATGAATCAGATGTCGCCATCGCTGTAATTGAAGATTTGCATCATGAGGAGATCGTTACCTCTCATTTGACGAATTTAAGCTATGATTTTATTGTGCCAGCAGACCATCCGTTGAACGGAAAAACCGTTCCGCTAGAGCGCCTGAGTCTGGAGCCTTTTTTGATGCGTGAAGAAGGCAGCTCCACAAGAGATAAGCTCTTTTCCCTTTTCACCTCGAAAGGAATTAAAAAACCGACTGTTGATTTACAATTCAGCGGTGTTCATGAAGCGATTCAAATGATCAAAGCTGGCTATGGGATCACGCTTGTTCCCCGTGATGCGGTTCAAGGTAGTCTCAAGCGGAAAGAGATTGGTCGTATATATATCGAAGGCATAGAAATCGTCAGACCTGTTGTGATCTGCAAACGGGCGAATGATCTTGAAGAAAATAGAACCGTGGATGCCTTCCTGCAGATGAAAGGGATCGGTCCATTTAAGGAGCCTGCTGCAAATTAAAAAAGTGCCTGCATGAGAAACAGGCACTTTTTCTATTCTGCTGGCTGCACGATGTCATACGGTACAGCCTTTGAGGCTTTCACTAATTGTTCTGGTGTGATGAGGATTTCATTTCCCCATTCACCTGCGCCAACGCCTAATATTTCTTCCTCTAATAGTGAAGCTTCGATAATGGTGCGGAAGCCTTCTGGCTGCCAGCAAAACGGCGGTATTGAGCCAATTCGGTAGCCTGTCACTTCTAGAACCTTCTCTGGTGATGCCATTTTAATATTACGAGAGCCAGCCGCTTTCTTTAGTTTTCCTGACTTAATATGCTGGTCAGCGCCAACCATCACAAGCAACTGCTCCCCTTCCCCTGTTTCAAAAATCAATGTCTTAATCATTTGTCTCTCACAAAAACCAAGGGCTGCTGCTACATTTGCGGCTCCCTTCTCTGTTTCGGAAGAGAATGTTTTGATCTCATATGGGATGCTGTGCTGATTCAAGAATTCATGTGCTGGTAGTACTTTCATTGATTTGAACCCCTTTCCTTACGATGTCTTTCATTTAGCTTATCACAATCCTCTCATCCTTAAGATGTATTTTTCACTGAAAAGCCTCTGGGTCCTTCTTCACCATGCTATACTGAACTTATTTTTGAAAAGGAGCCGGTTGGATATGGGAAACAAGTTTTGGTTTTATACAGGCAGTAAAAGCCTTCTCATGCTAAGTGATATTCTATTTGTGATGACGATCACATTTGTGATCTATCAAGATACACAATCTGTTGCGTATGCGGCTTTATTTCCGCTAATAAGAACACTATGCCAGCTATTAGCCGGGCTCATCTCTCCTGTTTTGGCAGATTACTTTCAAGCGGGCCGGCTGTTGAAATGGGCCCCGCTTTTACGTCTCGGGTTGCTCATCGTGTTTACAGCCCAATTTCATTTCTTTCAGCAGCATATAGTTTGGCTGTTTGGTGCGCTTATTCTCATTTCCATCACAGGCGGGTTCATTAGTCCTTTATTACAGGCCATCATGCCGATGCTTGTGCCAGAGAATCAGCTTGTGAAAGCGAACAGTACAGCCTCCATTTTTCAACAAATGGTTCAAATTGCCGGCTATTCGTTTACTGGAATGCTCGTCCTGTTCATTGGTCCCTTTTATTTAATGTGGATCACTTGTTTGATGATTGTGTTGTCTTATTTGTTTTTCATCCCTGTATTTCCTCTTCTTAAGCAAGGAGACACCGTTCGAAAAGCAAATAAGATGAACAGTTTCAAGGATGGCTGGACGATCATTTGGACAAACAAAACAATTCGCACCCTGACCTTTATGGATGTGTGTGAAAATATAGCAGGCGCTGTGTGGATCGGGGCGATTACACTTGCCTTTGTCACACAAGATTTAAACCAAGGTGAGGATTGGTGGGGGTTTATCAATGCCGCTTATTATACCGGCGCCATTCTAGGCGGGCTCTTGGCTGCGTGGATAAGCCGGTTCATTCAAAAGCAGCTTCTTCTCTTTATGGCAGCTGGTTCATTCATTTATGCAGTGCTGACCATTGTCTACTCACTGAACAGCCTGCCGTGGCTTGCTTTGCTGCTTTGTATTTTGATGGGGCCTGCTTATCAAATTCGTGATGTTTCACAGCAAACTATTCTTCAAACGGAAACGCCAGTCCGAGATTTATCAAAGGTGTACTCGGCTCATTACGTTCTTTCCTCTGTATCTGTCGGTTTATCTATTTTCTTTGTTGGATTGATTGCAGATGCATTCGGAGCGAGGACTGTGTATATGCTGGGCGGTTTGTTTGTGCTCATCTGTTCCGGGATTGCCATCCTCTCATTTATGAGGCAGGAAAAAAAGAGCGGCTGATTCATGCAGCGGCTCTTTTACGTTTCCTTTAACATTGCGAACATATCACGCGCCATCGCTTCTAAAATATACACAACTGGCGTCTGTGTCGTAATATTGGCTCTGTGAACCCGTTCGTCTGTCACGTAATAAGCAATATTTAAATCTGAAATGCGCGAAATCGTGCAGTGCTGATTGTTTGTAATACTAATGATTTTGCTTCCTTCTCTTTTTAACTTCGAAATATGGTCGATTGTAATACTGTTCTCCCCTGATACAGACAGCACAATGGTGACACTATTGTCTAAATACTGCATATTCATCGGGAAAAACGGATCATTGATGTAAAATGAAAATTTCTCAAGACTCGAAAAATACCTTGCCCCATACTGCGCCAAAATACCAGAGCTGCCAGTGCCAATAAACAGCACATTTTTTGCATCGGCAATGAGCCTTGCTGCCTCTTTAATTTTCCCCTCAAAGTCCCCTTTTAGTGTTCGTTCAATAAATTCATATAGAAAGTGCTGGGTGCTTTTTAAAGTAGGTGTCTGCTCTGCTTCTAAATACATTTTAAGCTTCACTTTAAACTCTGAAAAGCCTTCACAATTCACTTTTCGGCAAAAGCGAAGGACAGACGAGGTGGATATATGGGCAGCATCTGCTAAGTCCCGAATTCTCATATACACGACCTTTTCACTGTTTTCCATGATGTATCGGTATAAAGCGCTTTCTAGTTCATTAAAGCTGGAAATAACCTCACTTGAAAACATCTGACTTCCCCTTTCTCCAACAGCATGTCACAATGTGTTTCTTTTATGTAACAAATCTCTAAATAGGGCACCCTTGCCTAAAGACGCTGAAGTCATTTACGCACGAGATGCTCTCACGATAAGCTATAGATGTACAAACAAAAGAATTGGCTTTTCTCTATTATAACATTGCGCGTTACATTATTCGGAGGTGCAGAACATGGCAAAAGGATTAAAGGTTGTCACAATTGGCGGAGGATCAAGCTATACACCAGAGCTTGTAGAAGGATTTATTAAACGGTACGATGAATTTCCGATTAGCGAGCTTTGGCTTGTCGATATTGAAGCGGGAAAAGAAAAGCTTGAAATCGTCGGAGATCTTGCAAAACGAATGGTGAAAAAGGCAGGACTTCCAATCGAGGTTCATTTAACATTAGATCGCCGGAAAGCGCTTGCGGGCGCTGATTTCGTCACAACACAATTCCGTGTCGGACTTCTTGAAGCACGTATGAAGGATGAACGCATTCCTTTAAAATATGATGTCATTGGTCAAGAAACGAATGGTCCAGGAGGTCTATTCAAAGGGCTTCGCACCATTCCAGTGATTCTGGATATTGTGAAAGATATTGAAGAACTATGCCCAGATGCATGGCTTGTGAACTTCACAAATCCAGCTGGTATGGTTACAGAAGCCGTACTTCGCTATTCAAACCATCGCAAAGTCGTTGGCTTATGCAACGTGCCAATCGGCATTCGCATGGGAATTGCCAAAGGGCTTGATGTCGACGCAAGCAGAGTCGAGGTCAGCTTTGCTGGATTAAACCATATGGTCTTTGGACTCAATGTATTCTTAGATGGCAAAAGTATCATGGATCAAGTCATCGAAGACATGGCAGATCCAAACTCCACGATGTCGATGAACAACATTCATGCCATTCCGTGGGATGCTGATTTCTTAAAAGGGCTTGGCGTTATTCCATGTCCATATCACCGCTACTACTACAAAACAAGTGATATGCTGGCTGAAGAAAAGAAAGCAGCAGAGAATGAAGGAACTCGTGCAGAAGTCGTTCGTGCACTAGAAAATGACCTGTTTGAGCTTTACAAAGACCCTGATCTTGATATCAAGCCGCCACAGCTTGAAAAACGAGGCGGTGCCTACTACAGTGATGCCGCTTGTAACTTGATTGCATCGATTTATAACGACAAGCATGATATTCAGCCTGTCAATACCATCAACAATGGTGCCATCAGTGACATTCCAAATGATTCTGCTGTAGAACTGAACTGCGTCATCACAAAAGACGGTCCTAAACCAATCGCTGTTGGCGAAATGCCAGTCGCAGTCAAAGGACTGATTTCTCAAATTAAATCCTTTGAACGTGTTGCCGCTGAAGCAGCCGTGACAGGAGATTACAACACAGCACTTGTCGCAATGACGATCAACCCGCTCGTCCCATCAGATGCCATTGCAAAAAGCATCCTAGATGAAATGCTAGAAGCACACAAAGAATATTTACCACAGTTCTTCAATAAAGTAGAAGCATAAAAAGAAGCCGCACTTGTCAAAAGTGCGGTTTTCTTATTTCTTTGCAAACAGCCTGTCCATCTGAGCACGATCATAGTCTAATAGCCAGTGCTGTAAGCCCTCGTAGACTGGCCGAAGGCGCTCAGCATCTGCCGCAATAAGATCACAGCCTCGATCATCATATAAGTGGAAAATCATCTGTTTAGAGAGATTGATCAAATAGATTTCATAATCAAGCTTCCCCTTCATGATTTGATTCGGTGCATAGAAATCCTCCTGGCACATTGCATGGAGAAGCGGACGCAATCGAATATCTTGCAGCTGGCAAGACAAGGTAAATCTCTCCAATGTCAGGGGCTCATCTAGTTCTGGTCTTACATAGGTCAAAAGCTCGTGACGCAAGCGATTGCGTACTTGCCGGCGAACATATTTCTGATAAACTAGGAGCTTTTGCTTCATTAATTCATGTTCATGCTGCGTATAGACATCCGTGACAAACAGAATATCGTCTTCTGGATCAAAAGCATATCTCACAATTTCTAAAGCACGATCCCCCGTTTTTTCTAATACAACCGATTTCTTTCCTAATGACCAATCTGCCACTTCAAAGCGTAGCCCAAAAGGCCACCCATAAAAAAGTGGCGGCGTGAGGACAAGATCAGGAAAATGACTTTTTAAAAAGCTATTGGTTTGATCGCTCATGTCATGTCCTTCCATTGGTTTTATTTCTTATTTTACCGTTGAAATTGATGGAAATACAATTGGAAATAAACTGTCATTTCTTATATGATAGAAAGAGATGGAGGTGTGACCAATTGAAAAAATGGTTTTTACAGGTGTTCCTCACCGCATTGATCACTATGTGGATACAGGCTGGACTTGATCAGGCGAACATCATTCATATCACCAACGTATGGATCGATGCTAGCAGCTGGATCCTGATCTTCTTTGTCATCTACGCACTTTTTGAATGGGCAGCTCACGTTTTAGCAAAACGGAAAACCGTTCATCGCTGAACATCTTTTTTCATAGAGATGTTTTTTGTTGAAATTCTTCCTGCACAAGTTCATGGATAACGCCCATTCCTGCCTGGCTTCCAGCTGCTGCTGCAAGGACAAGCTGAGCAGGGCCGCCTAAATTGTCACCGCATGCAAAGACACCGCTGACTGTTGTACGTCCAAGAATATCTGTTTCAATGCCGGCATTTTTCGTCATTTGACAGCCCAGACTTTCAGCAAATGGAGCTGACTGCTTGAATTCACTTGCGACAAATCCGCCTTCTCTTTTCACCGTTTCCCCATTCGCAAGGTGAAGAGAGTGCATTTGTCCATTCTCATGATGAATTGACATAATCGGTACATCAATGACTTGAATAAAATGTGCTGATAGCAATGCCTTCTCCTCTTCAGCAAACACTTGCTGCCCATTCGTAAACACGATCAAATCCTTTGTCCAATTGGAAAGAAGTTTAGCCATATGCAAGGCGCGTGGATTCTCAGCAATGAGAGCAAGCGGCTTGTCCTTTAGCTCCCAGCCATCGCAGAAAGGACAGCTAAACAACGTCTTTCCATACACTTCATGAATCCCCTTGATCTCTGGCAGTATATCCTTTAGCCCTGTTGCCAATATGATTTTTTTCGCTTCGAACCTTTCTCCCTCTTGTGTCAGTAACGCAAAGTTGTCCTCATTGTTTTGTATCTCGACCATTCTACTTCGTTTGATTTGGATATTGGGGTAGTTTTGAAGATCTGCTTCTCCCGCTTGTCTGATCTCAAACGGTGTCATTCCATCGTTTGTAATAAATCCATGTGATTCCTGAGTCACTCGATTTCTTGGCATCTCGTCATCGAATACAATGACCTGTTTTCTGCCCCGCCCCACAACAAGTGCTGCGCTTAATCCGGCTGGCCCTCCTCCGATAATGGCACAATCTAATAACATGTCAATCTCTCCTTTTTATTCAAGACTTTAAAGACTCTTAATATCTATAATTTGTTCAAAAAAATCACATGTTGAAAAATGGATCTTTTTTTGTCTGCTCAATTTGGCTTGCGATATCAACTAACCGCTTTTGACTTAACGTCTCCTGCATTTTCGTTTCAACATCCTGCATGACCTGCTCAATCAAACAGTCATCATGAGGCATGAAAGAATCATGTTCTAAGGAACAACGAAATAAATTAGTTTGACCTTCTACCGCCTGAATGACGTCTAAAAATGAAATGTCCTCCTTCTTTTTCATAATGGTGTAACCACCTTTTGCGCCAGGTGTTGATTCAATCAATCCTGCCTTCACAAGCTTTGTTAAAATTTTGGATAAATAGGTGGGTGAAAGGTCTTGCATCTTGGCGAGAGGCTCAACGCCTATTGCTTTCCCCTTTGGTGCAAGAGTTAAAAATACCATCGTATGAAGTGCATAGTTGGTTGCTTTAGAATATTTCATCAGATGATTTCCTTTCTATCTATTATAGACCTTTTATATCTGTAATAGATCATAAAAGATTCAAGAAGAAAAAGCAAGTATTGTGGATCAGCTTCTTTTTTCATTCCACATTTCGCATTTTCTTCCGATAATAGAGGTAAGCACGAATCAAATTTTGATGAAAACTAGAAGGAGTGAAGAGAAATGTCAGATCAACAGCACAATGCAGCACACGAAGAAGAAGAGGAATTTAATGTATACGACATGCTTCCACCCGCAGGAACAATCATTGGTGAAGCAACAGAAGAAGAAATGGAAGCTGCGGCAGCATTAGAAGTAAGACACTATGCCTTTATGCGTCTGCAAGACTCGTACATTCAATTTGACGGATCTTCCTATAAAGAATTGCTCAAAGACTTTCAAGAACTAGAATTTGATTCTGCAAAGTTTTGGAGAGCCATCGCAAGACGCCTGCAAGTCCCATACGAATGGCCAATCCGAATCGACCACGCAAACGGCCCAATTTATATTGGTGAAACAGAGGATAGCCGTGAGGTTGAGGAGAGTGCGGAGTAAGGAATTGATGACCCCCTTTTGATGAGGGGGTCTTTTGCTGAAATGATAGATTTCTCAATAAAAAAGATGTATTACTCCTCTAAATCAAATTCCAACGCAATCGATATATTAATGGCTATGTCGTGCATTTCATCTATTTCTGATTGATTCAAATGCTCCGCAAAACGACGTGCACTCTCGACAACATCAGCATGCTGCTTAATCATCTCTTCATTCAGTATAAAGATCGTATTGATCGCCCAGCCAGCATTCGTTAACATTTCTTCGTCTTGAATGGAGTTCATGTATGTTTCTACTTCAGAAAATATCCACTTAACATCATCAATTTGTTCCACTTGAAAATTCGCAATTTTTGAAAGCTGTTCAGGGTCTTTGGTGATGAAAATGTCTTTCACTTCTTCTTTTGATAATGGTTTATTCTGCTTTTCATATTCAGCCTGCCACTCTTCATCTGACATCCCATCTTCTTCACTATCCTCTGCGGTATAATGCCCCGCAATCAGTTCATCAAACGAATCCGCTAATTTGAAATCCGTCTCATATTCTAGATCAAAATAATGAACTGTCGGATGCTCCTTTGTTTCTCTGTAATCCAATGCAATCCAAGTATGACCATCCCCACAAATGAGCACAAGTCCCTCAGGCAATTCCCATTCTTCTATTAAATAATCACTATCCATGATGCCTTCATTTTTGGCAATTCCTCTTAAATGATCAAATGACACATGATCCTCTGCCCATCCATTCGGCTGGTCCGTTGGAAAAGCGTTATGCAGGGTATACCCGCCATTTTGTTCAAGAATCAGTTTTTTATATGTATCAGGCAGGATGACGCCTAGCTTCTTTTCCGCTTTTGCGATGCCTTTCTCATTGATTTTCTTAAATGTCTCTTCACTTTCTATGTCTGTATCCCAAAATGGTTTCAAATAAAATACCTCCAATTGTTATTTCTATCTCATTTTACCATTTAGAGCCACTAGTTTAATAGACCTATTCATAGAAAAAAGAGAAGGGCTTCCCCTCCTCTTTCTCATCATGATTGTTCTTGATTTCTCGCTTCAAATTCATCTAGCATTGCACGCACTTCATCTGTTGATGATGTGTTCATTAATTGGTTTCTTAGGAAGCTCGCTCCTCTGAATCCTTTTACATAAATCTTAAAGAAACGGTGCAACGCCTTGAATGGACGCAAGCCTAATGAGGAATATTGATCATGAAGATCAAGATGCAATCTTAAAAGACCTAGCAGCTCATCACTCGTATGCTCTCTCGGCTCTTTTTCAAAAGCAAATGGGTTATGGAAAATCCCGCGCCCAATCATCACACCGTCCACTCCATACTGCTCAGCGAGCTTTAAGCCCGTTTGACGATCAGGAATATCACCATTGATCGTCAAAAGCGTATCAGGTGCTACTTCATCACGAAGTTTTATAATCTCAGGAATGAGCTCCCAATGTGCATCCACCTGGCTCATTTCCTTTCTAGTACGAAGGTGGATCGATAAGTTCACAATGTCTTGCTCCAAAATGTGTCTGAGCCAATCGCGCCATTCATCGACCTCTGTAAAACCAAGTCTTGTTTTGACGCTGACTGGTAATCCCCCAGCTTTTGCCGCTTGAATCAGCTCTGCCGCAACATCTGGGCGAAGAATCAAGCCACTGCCCTTCCCGTTTTGCGTGACATTCGGGACAGGACAGCCCATATTAATATCAAGCCCCTGAAATCCTAACTCCGCCATTCCAATGCTCATTTGTCTAAAGTTTTCAGGCTTGTCTCCCCAAATATGAGCAACAATTGGCTGCTCATCCTCTGTAAAGGTTAAACGCCCCTTCACACTTTGAATCCCATCAGGGTGGCAATAGCTCTCACTGTTCGTAAACTCTGTGAAAAACACATCCGGTCTCGCCGCCTCACTCACAACATGACGAAACACAACATCTGTCACTTCTTCCATAGGTGCTAATATAAAAAATGGTCGTGGTAAATCACGCCAGAAATTTCCACTCATCTTTCATCCAATTCCTCTCATGACATAGCGCCTTATAGGGCTTGTCCTTCTATAAAGTCTTTCAGCAATTTTTATCATTATATACTTTAGTAAGGATTCAACGCAAAAGGAGCATAAAATGAACATTAACAAAATGCTATCAGCACTTTATAAAATATCAAAAATTTGAGAAGACGTAAACGTTGTTCAAAAAGGTACTACTGGAAAACGTGTCAGACGGGCAGCAGGTAATGCATCTGGCAAACTAATAAAAAAGATATTCAAATAAAAAAAGCCCTATGCAGGGGCTTTTTAAATTGTAATTGCCTTTTCTGTTACATGATAAGTATTAGAAGTAATGATTTTATCAAGCGACCAACCGGCAGCGAATAACACAGAAAAAATTGTTAAACTGATAAATAACTTATTCATCTTTAGTTATTCTTTATTCAAAATATATCACGTTATATAAAATACAGTACTAAGATACAATTCATTCTTAATATGGTTTTTGTTACAATCTTTGTGTATCGCATAGATAAGAGTGATTTTCTTAAAAGCTGCTGTTTGGATCAGAAAACTTTCTGCCAAAATCGCAAAAGTAATGGATAAAGGGGAGAAAAGTAGACAGAAAAACAGTTCACAAATGCTTTTATTTAAAATGGGTGCGCCTAGAGATGCTGCTAAAACTTTGGCAAAGTTCATCGTTAATCTTATCTATATATAAAAATAAGTGCTATTAGTTTCTAATAGCGCTTTTTAATGGAGGATCTTCATGTCTTTTTCTTACGTGATTTCATTGACTTTTTTAATACTCCTTTTAGTGTCTATCATACTCTATACTTTTTTAAGAAAGAAAAACGTTGTAGATGAAGCCCCTGGCGCTATTGCTGCCGTTCTTCTTATTTTACTTATATTTTTTTCCCTAAGTTTAGTTATTGTCCTTCCAACTGCTATGCTTTACCTAGTATCATTGGGAGTAAATTTTCTTTTCGGTGAATACATCACTTATGATTCATTTTTTTCTTTGATTACCTTCTCGTTGTTAGTTAGCATCATTGTGATTTTTTGGTCATTTATCGTTTTATTTATAGGGAAAGGAATCACTTTTTTGTTGAAGGTCCCAAAATGGATAACTTATATTTTAGAATTTTTTGCTTCGTGGGCTCTTATTTACTTCACGATTAAATATGTACTAAATTTGAAGATAATTGAAGTTTCTATATGGGGAAATGGGGTATTGATTTTATCTTTCTTTGTTAGCTTTTTATACATCGGACTTGATATCATATCCTCTGCACTTGATCAAAAAAATCAGAACATAGAAGAAGAACCCCCCATCCATTAATGGAGAAGGGATTTTATTCCATTTCATAACTTTTTCTATCTATATTCATATGTCTATAGAGTTTTACTTTAATAGAATTTCAAGCGAATTTTTCATTCTAACGGAGGGGAGCAAAAATAAAAATATCCCGATATCGATATTTTTCACGAAATCAGGACATCTCCATTATTGATTAATCACAAGACTTGCCACACACTCCACATGACTCGTATGCGGAAACATATCCACAGGTTGCACTTCTTCCGTCACATACCCACCATCTTCAAGAATACGCAAATCACGAGCTAGCGTCCCAGGATTACAGGAAACATAAACAACGCGATTTGGCTTCATCTTTAAAATCGTATCAAGCAGTGCTTCGTCACAACCTTTTCTTGGCGGATCGACGACGAGGGTGTCTGCTTTGATGCCTTCTTTATACCAGTTTGGGATAACAGTTTCTGCTTCACCGACTGCGAATTCGACGTTGTTGATCTCGTTTAAGGCAGCGTTGCGTTTTGCGTCTTCAATCGCTTCTGGCACAATTTCTACGCCGTATACTTTGCCTGCTTTTTGTGCGAGAAATAAGGAAATCGTACCGATTCCGCAATACGCATCGATGACGGTTTCTTCACCTTGCAGCTCGGCATATTCAAGCGCTTTGTCGTAAAGCACTTTTGTTTGAGCTGGGTTCACTTGATAAAACGAGCGGGCTGAAATGGCAAATTTGATGTCGCCAATCGTGTCATAAATGTATTCTTCTCCCCATAAAACGGTCGTTTCGTCTCCGAAAATGACATTTGTTTTCTTTGAATTCACGTTTTGCACAATTGACCGAACGTGTGGGAAACGTGCTATAATCTGCTCAATCACCTGCTGCTTTTGCGGAAAGTCAGCCGTTCTAGTAACAAACACTACCATCATTTCACCTGTTGCAATGCCGTAGCGAACCATCACATGACGCAGCCAGCCTTTGTGGCGCTCTTCGTTATATGCTTTGATGCCAAACGCATTGCATATGTCTTTTACTGCCTGTACCACTTCGTCATTTTCTGATTGCTGGATCAAACATTTTTCCATATCGATGATTTCATGGGTACGTTGCTGATAAAATCCTGCAACAAGTCCGCCTTCCCGTTCGCCAACTGGAACTTGTGCTTTGTTTCGGTAATTCCAAGGGTCTTCCATTCCTAGTACAGGATGAACTTTTACACGGCTCATATCAAGTTTGCCGATCCGCTCTAAAACGTCCTTTACTTGTTTCTGTTTAAATAGCAGCTGGCCTTCATAGCTCATGTGCTGAATTTGACAGCCTCCGCACTGCTTATAGATAGGACATGGCGCATCTTGCCTATGCTGACTTTCCTTTGTCAGCTCCATGAGTCGCCCAAAAGCAAATCCTTTTTTCACACGTGTGACCTTGATTTTCCCTTGTTCGTCTGGAAGGGCATTCGGTACAAAGACAGGGAACCCTTCAATTTTCGCTACACCTGCACCTTCGTGCGTTAGGTCTTCGAAGGTTACATTGTAGTATTCATTCTTTTCAACAGGCGGTTTCATTTTCACCAATTTTATCACCTCATTTGCAAAGAAAAACTTGGCGCCATAAGGAACCAAGTTCAATCTCTACCCTATTTTTTCAGCTGTTACTTTTGGCACTATAAACTCAATATGACGATACAGGTTTTCAAATTCACCTGGCAGCATGCCGCCGAATTCGCCATCTAAATTCAATTGCATTTTATCTTTTACATCTACCTTTACGCGATTCGCTTTTGTGTAGATGACATTGTTATCATGAATATGCTCGCCTCGCAGTGCAAGGCTGACTACTCGAATGGCTTCTGCTAAATTGACCTTCTTTAAAATAATCAGGTCAAACATTCCATCATCTAAAACAGAATCTGGCGCTAGCTTTTCAAAGCCGCCTACTGAGTTTGTGAGTGAAACAAGAAACAGCATGATTTCTCCATGAAACAATTTGCCGTCATATTCAATTTCGACTTCTGTCGGGCGGATAGAAGGAAGCATCTCCATGCCTTTTAAATAATAAGCAAGCTGTCCAAGCATTGTCTTCAGCTTACTAGGCACTTCATAAGTGAGCTCTGTTAACCGGCCGCCGCCTGCAATATTAATAAAATAATGGCCATTGACTTTACCGATATCAAGCGGCTTCGCTATACCATCTATAATGGCATCTGTTGCTTTTAAAACACCTTCTCGTGGAATGCCAAGTGCTCTTGCGAAGTCATTTGTTGTTCCAACCGGAATAATTCCTAGTTTTGGTCTTTTTTCAAGCGGCGCTAGTCCATTGACGACTTCATTGATCGTGCCGTCTCCACCTGCTGCTACAATTAAATCAAAGTCTCTCTGTGCAGCTTTTTCAGCTGCTTGTGTCGCATCTCCTGCACATGTCGTTGCATGACAAGATGTTTCATAGCCAGCTTGTTCAAATTTTTGCAAAACCTGCGGCAAATTCTTCTTGAAGAGTTCACGCCCAGATGTCGGATTGTATATAATTCGAGCACGTTTCATTCATCATCATCCTATATTCATTATGCAATCTATTTTCACCACTAACAACCTTTAATTATACTATGAGATTTGAAAATGGCAACAGAACAACACCCTAATATGAGAAATCTCCTGCCACATTTCCCTCAGCAAGAAAGCATTTTGATAAGATAAAAGAAAACGCTGTAAAGGATGGTTTGCGATGAAAAAGCATGTCTATTTTAATCATGATGGCGGTGTTGATGACCTCGTCTCGTTGTTTCTTCTCCTTCAAATGGAACATCTGAAAGTGATTGGGACGTCTGTGATTCCTCCTGATTGTTATTTAGAGCCAGCTCTCAGTGCGTCTCAAAAAATCATCGATCGATTTAGCCCTTATGAAATTGAAGTCGCTGCTTCAAATTCTAGAGGCGTCAATCCTTTTCCGAAAGAGTGGCGCATGCATGCTTTTTATGTAGACGCCTTACCTATTTTAAACGAGAAAGGCACTGTTGATACAAAAGTGTCCAAGCTTCCAGCACACCTTCATTTAATCGAAACCGTTAAAAAGTCAGCAGAACCTGTCACGCTGCTCTTTACAGGTCCGCTCACAGACCTTGCACGCGCCTTAGAAGAAGATCCTTCAATCTCTAATAAAATTGAAAAATTGGTATGGATGGGGGGTACATTTCTTGAAAAAGGCAATGTTGAGGAACCCGAGCATGATGGGACAGCAGAATGGAATGCATTTTGGGACCCTTATGCTGTCAGCACTGTCTTCAAGGAACGCTTTCCTATTGATATGGTCGCACTTGAAAGCACGAATCAAGTTCCGCTTACACCTGATATTCGTCAGCGCTGGGCTTCCCTTCGTTCTCATATTGGAATAGATTTTATTGGGCAGTGCTACGCCTTTTGCCCGCCTCTCATTCATCACGAAACCAACTCGACTTACTACTTATGGGATGTGCTGACAACGATCACTCTTGATTCCTCATCATTTACTCGTTCAAAGGAAATGAATGCAATCGTTAACACCGAAACGCCAAAGCAAGGACGTACCGAAGAACATACAGATGGAAAATCAATTCAAGTGATCGACCATGTCGATCGTGACGCATTTTTCCAAGCATTTGAAGAGCTCATGAGAAGAGCTGTTTGTCAGATTTCAACATAAAAAAGCCCCGCCATCAAAGCGGGGCCCCATCTCAATCTTCTTCTACGTATTTCTTTTTGCGTTTAAATTTGCTTAACACTTCGTATACGATTGGTACGATAACCAGTGTTAGCAATGTTGAACTTGCGAGACCACCAATGACTGTGACGCCAAGTCCTTTTGAAACAATTTGGCTTCCGCCTTCAAATCCTAATGCTAACGGAAGAAGTGCCCCAATTGTCGCAAGTGCCGTCATTAAGATTGGACGTACTCTTATTGTACCAGCTTCCAGTAATGCCTCTCTTGTTGAGAGTCCTTCTTTCTCTTTATGAATGACTCGGTCAATCAAGACGATCGCATTTGTCACAACAATTCCGATCAGCATGAGCAATCCAATCATGGCGTTTAAGCTGATGGTTTCTTTTGCTAAAAACAACCCAACGAGCGCGCCAATAATTGTAAATGGAAGCGAGAAGAGAATTGCAAATGGTGCAAGACCTCCGCCAAATGTGATGACGAGAACGAGATACACAATGGCAATCGCTGCAAGCATTGCTAGCCCAAGCTGTGTAAAGGATTCCTCAATATCTGCACTTACGCCTCCTGTGTCAATCGTTACGCCAGATTTCAGGTCAAGCTTATCGACTTTCTTCTGAACATCTTGTGTCACACTTGATACGTCGTCTGTTGTCATGTCACCAGACACTTCTGCGTAGATTTTTCCATCACGCTTTGTCACAGTATTTGCTGTTGAGCCATCCTTCACTTTAACAACATCACCAATTCGGACTTCTTGGCCTGTCGGTGTTGTGATCTTTTTATTTTCTAAATCTTTTTTGCTCTTATATTCATCTTTTTCCGTTTGAAGATTCACATCAAGTTCTTTGCCGTCCTCAGTTACTTTCGTCAGTGTTGTTTCACTATTTTGAGGAGCAATCGCTTGTGCAATTTGTGAAGCTGTCAGCCCTAGTTTCGCCAGTTTTTCTTGATCTGCATTAAACGTATATTCGTCATATTTCTCAGATAAGCTTGTACTGACGTTTTTCAGGTTTTTCTCATCTTTTAAAATATTTTCGACTTCTTTTACTGTGCCTTCAATATCACTTGCTTTATCACCGTACACATAGTACGTCACTGTATTGCTTGCGCCAGCAGATGAGAAGTCTTGTGATTTCCATTCCCCTTTAGACACTTTGTCTTGCAGGGCTTTGACCACGCGATCTTTTTCTTTATCAAAATTCGGTGTGTCCTCATCATATTGTACGAAGAATAGCGCACCGTTAGAGTTACCGCCTACACTTGCTGTAAGCGCATTTGAAGAGCCAAGTGAATATTGAACAGTATTGACATGGTCACGTTTGATCAAATATTCTTCTGCTTTTTTCGTTTCATCGATAGCTTGTTCTCTCGTTTGTCCAGGTTCAGGTGTATAAGTCACCATCGCCGTCTTCTCTGCTTCCTGTGGTAAGAAGCTGACACCGACAAGTGGAGCTAAGAATAAGCTTCCGACAAGCATAAGAATGGCAATTCCTGATGTGATCCATTTGTGGTTCAATGCCCAATTGAGTACGCGTCTATAACCGCTAGCAAGCTTGCTTGGTTTATGCTCTTTTACCTTTTTCGCTGTGCCGTACAGGTTCTTTTTAAATAAACTGTGTGCCATCATTGGAACAATCGTAATGGCTACAAGGAGTGAAGCCATTAAAGCAAACACAATCGTTAATGCAAATGGGATGAATAGTTCTCCAATCATTCCACCCACAAGTGCTAGCGGTAAAAAGACCGCAATTGTGACAATCGTCGAAGACATGATTGGAATAAACATTTCTTTTGTGGCTTCTTTAACGAGTTCTTTTCCTTTTAATGGCTCATCCTTTAATGCCATTCGTCGATATATGTTTTCTATGACAACAATGGAGTCATCAACAACACGCCCAATAGCGACGGTCATGGCACCAAGTGTCATGATATTTAGTGTAATATCCAGCTGATTCAATATTAAAACAGCAATCAACAGAGATAACGGAATGGAAATAACCGAAATTAAGGTTGATTTGATATCTCGAAGGAACAACATAATGATAATGATCGCAAAGATTGCTCCGATGATTGCCTTGTTCAGCATTGTGCTGACAGACTCTTTTATCGGCTCTGCTTGATCATATGTGGTACTTACTTTGATTCCTTTGTTATCTTTCTTGAACTTCTCGAGTTCTTTTGTGACTGCTTCTGCTACACTTACTGTGTTGGCATCAGAGCCTTTGACAATTTGCAGACCGATACTGTCTTTTCCATTTGTTCTAGAGATCGATTCTGCATCCTTGACGACTTTAATATCCGCAATCTCAGAAAGCTTGATTGTCGGCAGCTCCACAGATTGGCTGCTTGCTGAACCGCCACCAGTTTGCTGCTGAGCTACTGCCTGCTGCTGACTTGCACCAGCCTGCTGCTCTGCGCCTTGCGCACCTGCATTTCCTGAGCCGTTAGAAGGCGCTCCGGCTCCAGCGCTTCCCGCACCGCCACTAGCACCTGGTGTGACAGGAATTCGCATGTTTTTCAAATCTTTGACGCTTAAAATATTGCCATCAACGACAACTGATTTTTGTTTATTGCCGAATGTGTATAGACCTAATGGTACGTTGACATCAGAGCCTTTGATCATATTTTGGACGGTTTCTTCATCTAAACCGTATTCTTTCAATTTCTTTTGTTTAAACGAAAATTCTACTTCTTTGATTTGCTGTCCCGAAGCTTCGACGGAAGATACACCGTCTAATCCTTCAAGTGAAGGGACAAGGTCATCTTCCACTTTTTTCGTCAGGTTTTCTAATGATTCTTTATCACCAGATACACTAAGTGCTAATATTGGAACCGCATTGATACTAAAGCGTGCGATTTTTGGTTTTTCTGCATTTTCCGGAAAATTGATATTGTTAACAGCATCTTCAATTTCCTTTTTTGCTTCATCCATGTCTTTGTTGTAGTCGTACTCGACTTGAATCGATGAGGCATTTTCAAATGAATTGGATGTGACCACATTGACTCCATTTAGGTTTTGGATCGATTTTTCAATTGGATCGGTCACCTTATCTGATACTTCGTCCGGCGTTGCGCCAGGATACGTTGTAGAAACCGTAATGACTGGAGTGTTGATATTCGGGATTGATTCTTGTTTCATATTCAATCCAGCATATAGACCAGCAACTGTTACGATAATTGTCATGAGCCATACAGCGAACTTATTCTTTAATACAAAATTGATGATCGAATTCATTATGTCCTCCATTTTCCTTTATGTATTGACTGACTGGTCATTCTATATCATAATAAACGGTGATATACAATGCCGTCAACCATTTCTCTTGCGTTTGACGTAACATTCTAAAGCTGAAGGGGCCTTATTTCATGAACGAAAAAAAAGAAAAAATCATTAAAGCAAGCATCCAGTTGTTTGCGAAAAAGGGTTTTTCTTCTACGACCATTCAGGAAATAGCAGATGAGTGCGGAATATCGAAAGGCGCGTTTTATTTGCATTTCAAATCAAAAGAACAGCTTTTCAACCGAGCGTTCGAATATTATATCGACACGTCTATGCAAAGTATTGAAACGATTCGAAAAGAGAATCAGCATCTCGCGCCGAGAGAGATCTTCCAGAAGCAAATCGCTGAACAGTTTCAGCATTTTGCTGAGAACAAGGATTTTATCATTTTGATCCTCAGCGAGAACATTATTCCAGAAAACCAGCAAATTAAAAAGTATTCAAAAACTGTGAAAAAGCAAATGAATGATGAAATTCAAATTTCCATCTTGACCACTTATGGACAGGAGATCGAACCATATATAACTGACCTGTCAGTCATGATTCAAGGAATCATCCAATCTTATGTTCAGGTGCTGCTTTTACAAGATCAGATGCAATTATCATTTGATGAGCTCTCTTCCTTTATACTCGAACGGTTTGATGATTTGGTTCAAGGTATGCTTCGTTCTCAGACGAAACCGATCTTAAAGTCAACCATTTGGGACGATGAAGCGCCGAGTGCTGCTTCCCTTCAAGAGGAGCTTCGTTTGTTAAAGCTTGAGCATTTTCTTTCTGATGATACCCTTGTATCCATTGAAGTCATTGAAGAAGAACTGGCGAAAGCTGAGCCTCGTAAGCCAGTCATTCAAGGGATGCTGACGAATTTAGAAAAGTGTGAGGACCCTGCTGTCTTAAAAGTAGTTGAACAATTGAAGCTTTTTCTTCAATAACATTACGTGCTGTTTTTCCGATTCGTTCACCTTTATCCCCCTTCGAATGTGCACTTTCGCTTATACTTCATTATAAGAAAAGAATCTCCGAATTGATATACGGCGGTGGTCTGAATCTATGATAAGACCCTGTCATTTCAAGCAAAAAAAACCGCCTCTTCTCATGAGGCGGTTTTTGCTATTGTTCATTAGCGTTTTTTGATTTCTTCTAGGAGAATCTTGTTGACCATCGGCGGGTTCGCTTGTCCCTTCGATGCTTTCATGATTTGTCCGACTAAGAAACCAATCGCGCGGTCTTTTCCATTTTTAAAGTCTTCGATGGATTGCGGGTTGTTATCAAGTGCTTCTGTGACAAGTTTGAGCAGGGCACCTTCGTCAGAAATTTGGACAAGCCCTTTTTCTTTGACGATTGTTTCTGCGTCTCCCCCATTTTCAATCAGCTCTTTGAATACCTTTTTGGCAATCTTAGAAGAAATCGTTCCTTTTTCGATGAGATTGATCATGCCAGCCAGGCCTTGCGGCGTTAGCTTTGTATCTTCCAGCTCTTTTTGAGCTGAATTTAAGTAGGCAGATACTTCACCCATCAGCCAGTTTGAAGCTTGCTTCGCTTCTGCACCTTCTGAAATGGTTGCTTCAAAGAAATCAGACATTTCTTTTGTCAGCGTCAGCACCATCGCATCATATGCAGGAAGCCCAAGCTCATCGATGTAGCGTTTGCGGCGCTCGTCTGGAAGCTCTGGGATCGATGCTCTTACGCGTTCTTTCCACTCGTCATCAATGTACAGCTCCACCAAATCTGGTTCTGGGAAGTAGCGATAATCATCTGATCCCTCTTTGACACGCATGAGGATCGTCTTTTTAGACGCTTCGTCATAGCGGCGAGTTTCTTGTTCGATCAAGCCGCCAGAAAGCAATACTTGCTCTTGACGTTTCTCTTCGAATTCAAGACCTTTTTGTACGAAAGCAAATGAGTTCAAGTTCTTGAGCTCTGTTTTCGTTCCAAACTCTTCACGGCCGATCGGACGAAGTGAAATGTTGGCATCACAGCGAAGTGAGCCTTCTTCCATCTTACAATCAGATACGCCTGTATATTGAATAATAGATTTTAGTTTTTCTAAGTAAGCATACGCTTCTTCTGGTGTGCGAATGTCTGGCTCAGATACGATTTCAACAAGCGGTGTGCCTTGACGGTTGAAGTCGACAAGTGAATATCCGTCGCCTGTGTGCGTCAGTTTACCTGCATCCTCTTCCAAATGGAGACGCGTAATACCGATTCGTTTCGTTTTGCCTTCTACTTCAATTTCAATCCAGCCGTTTTCACCGATCGGTTTATCAAATTGAGAAATTTGATACGCCTTTGGGTTATCAGGATAGAAGTAGTTTTTACGGTCAAATTTTGTATCTGTTGCGATCTCGCAGTTTAGCGCCATTGCTGCTTTCATTGCAAAGTTCACCGCTTCTTTGTTCAATACAGGCAGTACGCCAGGATATCCAAGGTCGATGACACTTGTTTGCGTGTTGGCAGCTGCACCAAAAGGTGTCGGCGAGCTGGAGAAAATTTTTGATTGTGTTTTTAGCTCAACGTGGACTTCAAGTCCAATTACCGTTTCAAAGTTCATTCTGATTCACCCCTTACAGTTCAGGTTTTGCTTTATGATGATCTGTTGCTTGCTCGAAAGCGTGAGCCACGCGGTAAACCGTTCCTTCATCAAAGTGCTTGCCAATGATTTGCAGTCCTAACGGAAGACCGTTTGCAAATCCACAAGGCACACTGATTCCTGGAACGCCTGCAAGGTTCACAGGGATCGTTAAAATATCGTTCGCGTACATTGTCAGTGGATCGCTTGTCTTTTCACCAATCTTAAATGCAGGAGTTGGTGTTGTTGGTCCTACAATGACATCATACTTTTCAAAAACATCTTCGAAGTCTTTTTTGATCAATGTACGGACTTTTTGCGCCTTTTTATAGTATGCATCATAATATCCTGAGCTAAGAGCGAATGTGCCAAGCATGATGCGGCGTTTCACTTCGTTTCCAAAGCCTTCAGAACGAGTATTTTTATATAAATCAATCAGGTTTTCTGCATTATCTGTACGGTAGCCATAACGGATGCCGTCAAAACGCGCAAGGTTTGCAGATGCTTCTGAAGAAGACAGTAAGTAGTAAGTCGCAAGCGCATATTTAGAATGCGGAAGAGACACTTCCTCCCATGTTGCACCAAGTCCTTCTAATACTTTTAACGCTTGAAGAACAGACTCTTTTGCTTCTTCGCCAACACCTTCTCCAAGGTATTCTTTTGGCACTGCAATTTTCATGCCTTTGATGTCTCCAGTTAATGAAGAAAGAAAATCTGGGACGTCGACATTTGCACTCGTTGCGTCCATTTGATCGACTCCAGCAATCGCTTGAAGAACGTATGCGTTGTCCTCTACGTTACGCGTAATCGGCCCGATTTGATCTAATGAAGAAGCAAATGCGATTAAACCGTATCTAGATACACGGCCATACGTCGGCTTCAGACCCACAACGCCGCAGAATGATGCCGGCTGGCGAATCGAACCGCCCGTATCTGATCCAAGTGAGAATGGTACTTCACCTGCTGCAACAGAAGCTGCTGAGCCACCACTTGATCCACCTGGAACAGTGTTTAAATTCCAAGGGTTTTTCGTTGCTTTGTAGCCTGAGTTCTCAGTAGAAGATCCCATTGCAAATTCGTCCATATTTAATTTACCGATTGTGACTGCTTCCGCATCTCTTAGACGATTGACAACCGTTGCATCATAAATAGGATCAAAGTTTTGCAGGATTTTACTAGATGCTGTTGTACGTAAATCCTTTGTGACGATGTTATCTTTCACACCGATCGGCATACCGAACAATAGACCAAGCTCGTCCTTTTCACCAACTGCCTCGTCCAATTCCTTTGCATACGCACGAGCTTTCTCTTCGTCCAGTGCAAGGAATGCTTGTACTTTCCCGTCTACTTCATTGATTCGTTTATAAGACTCGTCCACTAAATCAGAAACAGACAGTTCCTTTTTATGTAAAAGCTCTTTTAATTCAGAAATTTTGTGATCAAACAGTGACATGCCTCAGGCCTCCTTTAGTCCAAAATTGATGGCACACGAATATAGCCGTCTTTATGATCAGGCGCGTTTTTGATGACTGCCTCAATGGAAAGACCTTTATTCGGAACATCTTCTCTCATGACGTTTTTCATTTTTAATACGTGTGTTGTTGGTTCAACGTTTTCCGTATCTACCTCGTTTAACTGCTCTGCAAATGAAATGATGCTATCAAGCTGTTCAGTAAACATCTCAGCTTCTTCTTCTGTAATTGCAAGCCGTGCCAAATGCGCCACGTGCTTTACTTCTTCTATTGAAATTCTAGACATGCAGGTTCACCTCCAAAAATGATACGTGTTCGTGGTCATGATCATAAGTCATATACACTTTATCATATCAAATTTTACTGTTCTAAAGCAACTTTACACAGGCGCAGCAAGAGCCCTTTTCTCTCGAAGCATCATAGTGATCCAACAGATAAAGAAAATAGTCATGCAGATCACCTTTTATTTTCAGAAAATTTTTACTTTTATCCATTTTTGTAAGCGCATACAAACTGATTCGTATCACCGATCTGTCCATTTTTTCTTCAAAATAGGGAGGTTTAAGAAGGTTGATCACTTGGGAATACTCTGTTAGGTTAAGTAACCATAGCAGTGAGAAGGGCATTCAATCAAAAAACTAGCCCTGACACTTCTGGATATTTTGATTGAGGTGATGTCAAATTTATACGAAAAAGGTGAGAACACAAAATGAGTATTGAAGTTACAATTTCCTTATCTATTTATTTTATCGGGATGCTTGCCATCGGTTGGTATGCATTCAGGAAAACACATGATTTAAATGATTATATGCTTGGTGGACGCGGACTTGGTCCATTCGTTACAGCTCTTTCAGCAGGTGCTGCGGATATGAGCGGCTGGATGCTGATGGGTGTACCAGGTGAAATGTATAAAACAGGTTTATCGACTACCTGGCTTGCGATTGGTCTCATCGTCGGTGCTTATTTAAACTATCTCATTCTTGCACCCCGTTTACGTTCTTATACAGAAATTGCTGATGATGCCATTACGATTCCTGATTTCTTTGATAAACGATTCAAAGGGTCATCTTCTTTATTAAAAGCTGTATCAGCTGTCATCATTTTAATTTTCTTTACGCTGTATACATCGTCTGGGATGGTATCAGGCGGACGTTTATTTGAGTCAGCATTTGGTGCACACTACATGTTTGGACTGATTTTGACGTCAAGTATTGTTATTTTGTATACATTGTTTGGTGGATTCCTGGCAGTGAGCTTAACGGACTTTGTCCAAGGAGCTATCATGTTTTTAGCATTAGTGCTCGTGCCGATCGTTGCCTTTACACAATTAGGCGGACCTGTTGCCACATTCCAAGATATTCAACAGATTGACCCTAAATTGCTTGATATTTTTAGAGGAACGAGCGTCATTGGCATTATATCCTTCCTCGCTTGGGGACTAGGTTACTTTGGACAACCGCATATTATCGTGCGCTTTATGGCGATTACGTCCGTCAAAGACTTAAAACCAGCACGCCGCATCGGAATGAGCTGGATGATTATTTCAGTAATTGGTTCACTATCTGTCGGTTTAGTTGGTGTTGCCTATGTTCATGAAACGGGTATGAACCTTGCTGACCCTGAAACCATCTTTATCGTCTTTTCTAAGGTGCTGTTCCATCCATATATCACTGGATTTTTACTTTCTGCCATTTTAGCGGCGATTATGAGTTCAATTTCGTCTCAGCTGCTTGTCACGGCAAGTGCGATGACAGAGGATTTATACAGAACGTTCTTTAGAAAAAAAGCATCTGATAAAGAGCTTGTGATGATTGGCCGTATGTCTGTACTCGTTGTCGCTGTGATTGCCCTTTGTCTTTCACTTAACCCAAGTGATACCATTCTTGATCTTGTCGGTTATGCGTGGGCTGGATTTGGTTCTTCATTCGGTCCAGTCATCTTACTTTGCCTATACTGGAAACGAATGAATCATCATGGTGCCCTTGTTGGGATGATTGTTGGGGCGATAGTCGTTCTCACATGGATCACGACAGGCCTTAACCATGCAACAGGTATTTATGAAATGATTCCTGGCTTTACGTTAAGTGGGTTAGCTGCCATTATTGTGAGCTTATTGACAAGTAAGCCGTCAAAAGCATCAAAACAGCTGTTTACCAAAATGGAAAATCATCTTGAAGAAGAAACAAAATAAAGAACATGAAGGGTCGTCCGCCTTATGCGGATGACTCTCTTTTTAAATTAAATAAAAAGCTTTTCTTTCTTCCGATTCTGAATAAAATAAGAGTTGTGCAGCCATATGGGCTGTGAGAAGATCATATACATGATGTGAAACGTACATGAAGTGAAGGAGCGATACGCATGTTTTGGACAATTGAATGGGATACAGTCTTAAAATTAGCCGTGGCCACCTTAATCGGTTTGATTATTGGGCTTGAACGCGAGCTGAAGAAAAAGCCGCTCGGCTTAAAAACGTGTATTGTCATTGCTGTCAGCTCCTGCGTGTTAACCATCATCAGCATTGATGCAGCCTACAATTTCCCTCGAGTCTCTAGGCTTCAAATGGACCCACTCAGGTTACCGGCGCAAATTATATCTGGTGTTGGTTTTATTGGAGCAGGTGTGATTCTGCGAAAAAGCAATGATGTCATCTCAGGTCTCACGACTTCTGCGATGATCTGGGGAGCAGCAGGACTTGGTGTTGCTACAGGTGCAGGATTTTATAAAGAAGCCTTCCTCAGTCTTTTCTTTATTCTGATTAGTGTCGAATTTCTACCGTGGCTCTTCCAGCGGATCGGGCCGATTCGCTTACAGGAAAAAGAAATCCGCATCAGAATGTCTCTTTCTGATCGAAACCGCATGACGGATATTTTAAAAGAAATGAAAGCCCTCAACATTCGCATTCATTCTGTTCGTATTGATGATTTAACAGAAAAGAACTATCCGATTATGGAAGTACGCGTACGCGTGCATAAAGATCGCTATACAACTGATGTGTATTTTGATATTAAAGATCTAGAAGGCGTCGTTGGCGTCAAGTGTGATACGGTATAAAAGGTGATGAGGCAAAAGTCTCATCACCTTTTTTTATGGGAAAAGGGGTTGAACCATCGCCTTAATTCAAATAAAATACAAATTATGAAATAAATGATAAAAGGGGATTTTTCATGGGCTATATGGATCGTAAAAAACGTATTTTTCTTATGAGTGGGATTCTAGCGGTACTCGTATTCGCTGCTTTATTGACCTCACATTATGTCACTCCCGTCTCAACAAATGCAGCAGACAAGAAACAAACGAAAACACCAAAAAATGTTATTTTTATCATTGGCGATGGAATGGGGATGCCCGTGATCAAAGCCTACCGCACATTCAAGCAGGAAAAGCTTGGTTCTCCAAAAGCACAAACCGTCTGGGACCCGTATTTAGTCGGGATGCAGACCACACACCCAGATGATCCTCGAGATAATATTACCGACTCAGCTGCCGCAGCCACGGCCATGGCGACTGGAAAAAAGACATACAATGATGCCATCGCCGTCAACCAAGAAAAAGAACCTCTTAGAAGTGTCGTTGAAGCAGCAAAGGAAGCACAAATGAAAACAGCCTTTGTTGTCTCATCTGACATCACCGATGCGACACCTGCCGCTTTTGGCACACATAACGTCTCCCGAAAAAACAAAGAACAAATTGCAGACCACTTTTTTGATGAGAAAATAGGTGGAGAGCACAAAGTTGATATCCTTCTAGGTGGCGGCATGCAATATTTTGACCGAAAAGACCGTGATCTTGTGAAAGAATTTGAGAAGAGCGGGTATTCCATACTAAGGTCAAAAGATGATTTAACTACCCAATCATCTTCAAAAATGCTCGGCTTATTCCAGGAGGACGAGCTGGATCGAGCCATCGATCGTCCAAAGCATGTGCCTACTTTAAAAGACATGACGCAGTCAGCATTAGCCCAATTAAATCAAGACAATTCGCATGGGTTTTTCATGCTGCTTGAAGGTAGTACCATTGATTCTGCTGGACATGAAAATGATGTGGTCGGCGCAATGAGTGAGATGGAGGATTTTGAGAAAGCAGTCCAAGCGGCTCTTCAATTCGCTAAAAAGGATCAAGAAACACTCGTTGTCATCACAGCAGATCATGCGACTGGCGGCTTTTCGTTTGGTGCAGACGGCATGACAAGTGAAACTGGCTATAAATGGGACCCAGCACCTATTTTAGCTGCTAAGAAAACACCTGTGTATATGGCAAAGAAAATCGCAGGCGGACAATCGGTACGTGATGTCCTTCACACCCATATTGATTTCTCGCTCACAAATGAGGAAATCTCACAGGTGGAGAAAGCGGCACAATCAGGGAAGGCCAGTACAATTCAACTCAGCATTCAACACATCTTTGATCAACGTTCTTTCTCAGGCTGGACAACCTTTGCTCATACAGGTGAGGATGTCCCTGTCTATGCATATGGACCTGGGAAAGCAGCATTTCAAGGCTGGATCGATAATACAAAGCAAGGAAAGAACCTGTTTCATATCATTGAATCACCGTCCACCTATCGCCCATAAAAAACAATCCCCGCCTCATCACATAGGCGGGGATTTTCATTTTTAAGATTGACTTAGCTTTGTAAAGTCAAACGTCGTAATCGGTGCTGCTTGCTCAATGTCGGAGCGGAAGCTAGCGAGCATGGCCTTCTCTTCATCTCCGATGGTAGCCAAATCAAATGCTTGATGCAGCAAGCCATAGATTAGCACGTGACGTAAGCGAAGGAAGTCAGGAATGTAGGCAAGCCACTCATCCCCAAGCTCATTCTCTTCACGATAGCCTTTAAGGAACTGCTTCATAAAGTTTCCTGCAAAAGCTGCTTTGTCTTCGTATGGAATGACTGGGTACCACAACACATTGTATAGCAAAATGCTAATGTCATTCATAAACCAATTGTACCCGATATCATCGAAATCAAAGGTCGTAATTTTGCCTTGATCCCAGTGGAAGTTTCCGTGATGAAGATCCGCATGAACCAATCCGTACGTATCTTGATTTTTCGGAAGCTTTGCCAGCTTTTCCATCAACCGATCCGCTTGTTCGAACACAAGCGTCTGATCGGCTGGGACATACTTACGCAATTTAAGCTGCTCCTCTTCATCCCACTCTTGTCTTTTATATCGCGGATCTGACAGCTGATAGCTTTTTGTCAGTTTATGCATGCGGCCTGTGTACTGTCCAAGGGCATAAAATAATTCATCGTTCCAGTCTGCCTCTTCGACTTTATGGCCTGGTGCTTTTTCATAGACTCGCAGTAAAAATGAACCGCCTTGCCCATCGTCTACTTGCTCGATATCACGGCCATTTAATGAAGCAATTGGTTTTGCAACCGAAAGTCCGCCCTTCGCTAAGTGATGGAGCCATTCCATTTCACCTAAAATATAATCAGGTGATCTGCGGATGGTATGGGTAATTTTTAAAATGAAAGACTCTCCGTCTTTTTTAAGTTCATACACATAGTTTTCTGCATCTGCGATAAAGTGGATGTCACTTCGCTGGACTCCGTATAAATGAGTGGCCTCATCTAAAATTTTTGATTCTTCATATATGGCTTTTACATCTTTATGCATGCTGATTCTCCCTCTTCATATATTTTGCTAATTCTCGAATGGTGTGTTTTTCAGCAAAATTCAAATCATCAACATACCAACCCTTCTTTTCAATCTCTACTTCCATTTTGACAGCAAGTAAAGAATTTCCTCCTAAATCGAAAAAGTCGTTGTCAATTCCTACTTTTTCCACATGAAGAATGTCACACCAAATCTCAAGAAGCAGTGCCTCGCGTTCATTGGTTGGGTGTGCGTAAAGTCCATGATCCTGCGTTAGTTCCGTCTTTAATAATGAACACAGACCTTTTTGATCATGTACCTTAAGGGCTTTTACATAACCGCTGTGCAGCGTTTGATCTGTTTGAATCGTTTCCCATGTGTAACCTTCAGAAGCTGAATGACTTGCTGTCTCCACCCTTTGACCCTCTATTTCTTCAGCCAGGTGCTGACGAGGTGACAGGTGGTCAACGATCTGAATGTGATCGCTCAGTGAACCGATTTCTTTCACTTGTATCCGGTATGTTTGCTGCTCCTCAATCTCCTGCATCTGGTGCTCTTTCATAAATGACTTGAATAGCTCATTACGTCCAGTCGATGTAAACTTGAATTCAATAGAAGAAAGCTGGTGCTGACGGCTATATTTAGCGAGCCATGTCAGACATTTTTGCTCAATCCCTTTCCCTAGAGCACGGCAGCTTAGCATCCAAGCATCAATGATCAAGGTGTCGCCTGCATGATGAGCCAAGATCGCCCCTACAATTCCTTCATGACTGAAGCGATCCGCTGCCTCGATAATCCAGCCCTTAACATGCTCATTTTCCATCCGCTCTCTCAGCTGCTGTTCATCAAAGCGCTGATCATTTAAGCGGAATTGGTTAATGCGACTGCTCATTTGCGCCACGCGGGCAAGGTGCTTTTCTCCCCACTCTGTTACACTCATGTTTAAATTCAAATCTTGTAAAAATTGCTCCATTGACAGAGACTCAGCTTTCTCTTTTTGACGAGCTTTTTCAGCCTTGTAGCTCGTTGTTCGCCCTCTATCTTCTTCTGTGACATCATAGCGGTCAAATGCCCAAGCATGCTGAGCGAATAATGGGATCGCTTTTTCATTGGCAGGCAAGAGCAGTGTCATCACTTCAGGTAGCTCTTCATTCATACGCAAGCACTGAGCAGGATCATCGTCTAAGAAAATAAACTGAGATAATGAAAGATTCAGTGAATCTGCCATCTCTTTGAGATGTGCCGGTTTACTTTCCCAATTGATCCGCCAGTCGACAATATCGTCTTTTTGCAAGATCATATCTGGGTGGTTTTCAAACACGCGCCACACATCTTCTTCATTATTCCTGCTGCTTAAGACAAGCAGGAGACCCTCTTGCTGCTTTTGTTTTAAAAAGCGCTGAAGCATTTGATGTTCTGGCGTAATATCGATACCTTCCACACCGTCTTCTGAAACAACACCTCTCCAAAGCGTATGATCACAATCAATGGCCGCTACCTTAAATGGGGCACCTTGCCATGCAATGAACTCGCGTGCGACTTTTGTACCAATGGCTCCACAAAAGACTTCAGTGAATGGGAGATGTGCGGCTTGCTCTCCTTTTGCATCAAAGATGTCATCCATCTGATATTGCTGCGCAAGCTGACGGCAATCGATCAATTGAACGCCGTCTATCTCAGATAATTGAGCAATCCACTCTTGTTCCACATCTTGCAGCGTGTCTTTAAGAGCAGCACTTATCGGCAGAATCCCAACAAAATATAGGTTATGTTTCGTTTTTGATTTCAGAACGTTTGCAAGTTCTTCAGCATGCTCTGCAGCCAGTTTTTTCTTTTCTTCCAGTGAAAGATGAGCTGGACCCGTGATATCCTCTAATCGAATGAGCAGAAGGTTCGCACCGTTTTTCTTCTGTGAGATAAGGCTGCGCTCATTTAGTAATTCCTGATATACCTGCCCATACGGTGCAAATTGAACATCAAGCTGCACATCAAACTGTTTGGTCCAGTACTGAATGTAAGGTGCGATTGGATCTGCTGTAAATGTCGAGCTGACTGTTAGTACGAGCGGTGCTTTTTCCTCTGCACGCTCCCTTTTCTCTTTTGCTGCCTGTTCTTCTTCGTCTGAAAGCACATCGAAATCCTTGAGCAGTTGATCAGGTGTTTGAACAGCCTGTTCGACCAAGTGCTCGAAGTGCTTGACGAACGCTTGCATTGTCTCATGTTTAAACAGCGCAAGATTGTATTGAAGGACGCACTTTAACTCACCTGTTACTTCTCTGACAACATCCATTTTCATATCGAGTTTGGAAATTCCCTTTGCAAACTCATGTGTTTCAAATGTTAGTCCATCGGCTTCGATTTTAATATTCGGATCGTACTCATTATGGTAAATGAGCATTGTATCAAAGAATGGATTACGATGCGGTCTTGTTTTTGGATTCAGATGCTCGACCATTTGGTCAAATGGGTACTCTTGATGGTCATACGCATCCAGCAATACTTGCTTTGTCTGCGTCAGTTGCTCTGTAAAGGTTGCTTCTTGTTCCATGTCTAGTTTAATTGGTAGGAAGTTTGTAAACATGCCAATTGTATGCTCGATATCTGCATGACGCCGTCCAGCCACAAGTGAACCGACAATTAGTTCCTCTTGATCTGCATAACGTGAGAGCAGCAGCCCATAGAGCTGGAACAAGATGACGTTATTTGTCAGCTGATACTGTTCAGCAAGCTGTTCAATTTTCTCAACGATGTGCGGTTCAATATTGAATTTGATCGCTCTTCCTAAGAAGGATTGTTCCTTCCGTTCAAAATCATATGGCATTGTCAAAGTTGGCACATTTGAGCCAATTTGCTGCTTCCAATAATCCTGCTGCTTTTGAAACATCTCGCTGCGGAAATATTTGTCTTGCCATTCTGCATAATCTTTATATTGAACAGTGAGTTCCGGCAAGGTTTCCCCTCGATAGAGCTCAGTAAATTCTTTAATAAAGATGTTCATGCTCGCTCCATCCGCCACAATATTATGCATATCGACTAATAAGAGATGATCATGTGCTGCAATTTTCACAAAACGCACACGGATCAATGGTGCAGCCTTTAAGTCAAATGGACGAATGAATTCATCGATTTGTGCTTCTAATCCTTTTTCATCAGCCTCTGTCAATTCAACAGCAAATTGGAAGTCATCATGGACACGCTGAACCGGTTCACCATCTTTTAATTCAAAGGTCGTTCGCAAGGTTTCATGACGATCAATTAATTGCTTGAAGGTCTGCTCAAAGCGCTCGACGTCAATTTCCCCTTTACATCTCAGTGCCATCGGCATGTTGTAAGAGGTCACTTGACCAATACGCTGATGAATGAGGAATGTCCGTCTTTGAGCAGCAGATAATGGATACGTGTCTTTCTTTTCCACTGGTTCAATCTTGAAATATTGATGCTTCTCTGCCTTTTCGATGAATGCTTGGAGCTTTTCAATTGTCGGATTGTTAAACATGTCTGTGAGCGTTAGCTCTACACCAAACTCTTTGTGAATTTGAGAAATCAGACCGGTGGCATTTAACGAATGTCCGCCAAGCTCAAAGAAATGGTCGTCTCTTTCCACCTTTTCAATTCCTAAAATGTCTTTCCACATCCGCTGTAACGTTGCCTCAATGTCATTCGATGCGGCGGCATGGACTTGATTGTTTTCTTCTATTTCCTGCCCTTTGTTATCCTTTGGCACCACCATTTGCACACCTGAAGATGAAGATAATGCAGATGTATCTACCTTTTCAATCCAATATCGTTGTCGTTCAAACGGATAGGTCGGCAAGGATACTTTTTGATTTGATGTCTGATTTCGCAATTTTGTCCAGTCAACCGGCACCCCTTGAAGCCAGATGTCACCCAATCTTCCAAGCAGGTAGCGGTCGTCGGCTGCCTCTTCTTTTGGATGACGCATCAATGGAATCGGCTGCTGATGATGTTCCTTTGAAGCTTGGCGAATAAAGGAACTTAACGTATTCCCCGGCCCGACTTCAACGAAAATAGGATCAAGCTCAGTTAATAACGTCTCCGCTCCATCACGGAAACGAACCGCTTGCCGCAAATGATTAGCCCAATATGCCGGGTCTTGCACTGCTTCATGGTCAATCCACGTACCTGTGACGTTAGAAATATACGGGATAGACGGCGCATTCAATTGATACTTGGCTACCTTTTCTTTAAATGATGGCAGGATGTCATCCATCATTTTAGAATGGAAGGCATGAGAGGTGTGAAGCTTCCTGCACCCATGTCCAGCAGCCTCCAGCTTCTCAGCAAGTGCATCAATGGCTGCGGTCTCACCTGACACTACGCACAATTCAGGACCATTTACTGCTGCAAGTGAAAGATCATCTGTTAAATATGACAACACGTTTTGTTCACTCAAAGGAACACTCAGCATAGAGCCTTTTGGAAGCTGGCTGATAAGCTGTCCGCGATAAGACACGAGATCTACGGCATCTTCAACAGATAGTAAACCAGATACGGCAGCAGCTGTGTATTCTCCAATACTGTGGCCAATCAGTGCCTGCGGTTTGACGCCAAAATGAATCAGCAATTTAGCCAAAGCGTATTCCACACTAAACAGAAGCGGCTGCGTATATTCTGTTTGGTTGATCAGCTGACGATCATCACTTGCTTCTGTAGAGAATAAAATACTAAATGGGTCAACTGAGACATGCTGTTTGAATTGATTCAAGCATTGATCCAGCGCTTCCTTAAAGACTGGATACTTGTCATAAAGCTGACGCCCCATGTCTACATACTGAGATCCTTGGCCTGGGAAAAGAAAGACGATTGGACGGCTCGATGTTTGGGAGCTGGCCGTCTTGACCACCTCTTTTGACCTTTGATTCAGCGCCTGTAACATGTCAGCCGTGTTATTTCCAAGAATGACACGTTTATGCGGGAAATGATGGCGCCCTGTTTGCAGCGTATAGGCAACGTCACTTAGACGAACTTGCTGCTGATGCTGGAGTAAATAGTCCGCAAGGCGATCCGTCATTTTTTCAAGAGCTGCTGGTGTTTTGGCAGATAATAAAAGAAGTTCACTATCCTCAGGGCTATCAGCGGCAACACGTGTAGCAGGTGCTTCTTCTAAAATGACATGAGCATTTGTTCCACCTATCCCAAATGAGCTTACACCCGCCCGGCGAGGAGATTCCTGTGTGCTCCATGGCGTCAAGTCTGTGTTTACAACGAAAGGCGAATTGTCAAATTCAATTTTTTCATTCGGCGTTTCAAAATGAATGGTCGGCGGAATCACTTGATGCTTTAAGCTTAAAACGGTTTTAATAAAGCCCGCGACACCTGATGCATCATTCAAATGACCAACATTCGATTTGACAGAACCAATGCGGCAAAAGCCTTTTTTATCTGTATCAAATGCTTGCTTGAGCGCTTCAATTTCGATTGGATCTCCGAGGGTTGTTCCGGTTCCATGTGCTTCAATGTACGAAATGGTTTCAGGTTCCACCTCAGCCATTCGAAGTGCTGTCTTAATGGCTGAAACTTGACCTTTCGTACTCGGCGCTGTATATCCTACTTTTCTATTTCCGTCATTATTAATAGATGATCCTTTAATGACAGCATAGATGTGATCACCGTCTTCAATGGCATCCTCTAAATTTTTTAAAATAACGGCTCCTGCACCATCACCAAAAACAGTTCCATCGGCTTTGTTATCAAAGACGCGGCAATGTCCGTCAGATGAATGGATCATGCCTTCTTGATAAAGATAACCCGATTTTTGCGGCAGGCGAATGGACACGCCGCCTGCAACTGCCATATGACAGTCGCCGCTTAATAAAGCCTGAACGGCTAGATGAATCGACACCATCGAGGTCGAGCAGGCGGTTTGCACCACCATACTCGGTCCCTTCAAATTTAATTTATATGAAATCATTGTCGCTAAATAATCACGCATATTCAGAACGGCAGCTTCTAGTGTTTTCGAATCCTCACCTTGAGCCGCCCCTTGAAGTGCTCTCATGACCCATTCTGTATTGATCCCTGCACCTGTATAAAGACCAATTTGCCCTTTATATTCAAACGGATCGTACCCAGCGTCTTCAAGCGCTGTCCACACACATTCATGAAAGAGTCTAAACTGCGGGTCCATCATGGCCGCTTCCTTTGGTGTATAGTCAAAGAAATCTGCATCAAATAAATCAACATCATCTAGCATCCCTTTTGCTTTGACAAAACGGGGATTTTTTAATAAAGCTTCATCTGTACCTTCACGCCGTAATTCTTCTTCTGTAAAAAAGGAGATTGTTTCTTTTCCTTTTTTCAGATTCTCCCAGTACTCATCTACATTTTTGGCCCCTGGAAAACGACCTGCAAGACCGATAACAGCAATTTCTGCGCCATGATAGTGATTCGTTGTATCATTCATTCTCGATTCCGCCTCTCAATCTTTTATTCCGTTGCTGTTTAAAACGAGCTCTTCGATCACCTGAAGTGACGACGGCTAGTTCTTCTTCCATCGTTTCTTCCTTCGAGTCCTCAGAAGGCTGGATATATTTCGCAAGCTCTGCAACAGATGGGTACGTAAACAACGTCACAACCGCTTCATTTGTTTGAAGTGCTTGGTTTAACCGATTGGTGACTTGAACAATATCCAGCGAGCTTGCGCCGAGATCGAAGAAATTGTCGTGAATGCCCACTTGTTCCATGCCCATAAAATCCTGCCATACTTGACAGATCGCTTTTTCAGTTTCATTGCGAGGCGCCACATACGGATTGCCCAGCTCTGGTCTTTCGTGCTTAGACACTTCATATGAATCCTCATCCGCTGCGGTCTTAGGCTCTAGTGACAGCCATTGATCTATCCGTTCATCAAGATTTCCTGTGGACACGAGCATGTGTCGATTCTGCCGGCTAGACAGAACATACTGGAACAGCTCAGCACCCTCTTCTGGTAAAATCGCAAGCTCATTGATCGATTCACCAATTGTGGATTCTAGTTCACCCCAGAAATTCCAAGCATCCCAGTTCACACACATCCACGGGGTTTGACTATGTTGATTAAGTCTAGCTGCAAATGCATCCATATATAAGTTAGCCGCTGAGTAAGCAGAGAATCCTAAGCCCCCAAGCAATGCACTAATGGAAGAAAAGAGAAGACAAAAGTCTGCTTGTTCTTGTTCCAACAGCTGCTCTAGCACATCGAGCCCTTTCACCTTTGATTGGAATTGATCCTCTCCCTGCGCCAGTGTAGAAGGGATATCTTTGATTGCACGGAAGGATGTACTTCCTGGTAATCCTGCTGCATGGAATACACCATGAACGCCGCCATGCTTTTTGCGAATGGCATCAAATACATGTTTCATCTGATCAAGATCTCCTGCATTCGCCTGCACCGCTTCTACTGTTGCACCTAATCGTTCAAGCTCAAGCACCTTCTCAATTCTCGTGCGCTGCGCTTCATCGGCATTTGCTTGTTGAACATATGACGCCCATTCATTTCTTGGCGGCAATGCCGTTCTGCCAGTTAAATAAAGATGTACATTTCCTTCCTTCGCCAGCATCTTTGATAGAACAAATCCGATGCCGCCTAAACCTCCTGTGATCAAATAAACACCATTTGGCCTGATCATCTTCGGAAGTCCATCTTCTTTTTGTAGCGGCAAATGCTTGTAGCTCTGCACCCAGCGCTTTCGATGACGATACGCCACAAGCTGGTCCTTTCCAGGCTGCATGATTTCCTGCACAATAAGATCGACAAGGACTTGTTCCTTCCAAGACATGACTTCTGGCACGTCTTCCACATCGATATTCCAACATTTGATATGATGGTATTCCTGTGAAATCACTTTACATGGCCCAAGCATTGCACTTTTCTCTGCACATATCGTCTCATTTCCTGTGACTGGCTGAATTCCGCTAGTGATCGTAAACAGACGGCATTCTCGAATATTTTTTTGGGCAGCAATCGCTTGAGATAAGAAAATTAAGCTGTAATAGCCTTTTTCAATGTGCGCCTGAAAAGCGGCTTGACGATTCGAGTTGTCATCTTCTTTCGCAGCTTCCCATAAATGAAGAATCCGATGAATATTGATGCCTCTATTAGACAATGAATCTAACATGTTTCGGTAGTGCTGGCCTTCTGCCGGATTGATCGTAAACGACTGATCCAGCTCTTGATAAGCTTCACCCTTTTTGACAGAAATGACCTTGATCCCTTGTTGCTTAAATGAATGAATAAACAGTTCATGAAAAGCATCCTGTTCCCTGAAAATGAGCCACGTTTGTTCTTCTGTTACTTTTTCGAAAACTGGTTTTAGCGGCTGCTGCTCCCATGAAGGCAGGTAGAACCATTCTTCCATCTCTTTCTTCTTCGTTTCCTTAGGAGCGGATAGTTGCGGAGACGCGGGCTTTCCTGCTTCAATCCAATATCGTTTCCGCTCAAATGGATAGGTCGGCAGCGATACGAGCTGACGTTCCTCTTGAGTTGGATGTTGCTGTGCTTTGACCTCGTAGCCCCCTGCCCATAGCTCTCCTATTCTCTTTAAGAAATATGCATGGTCATCCGCTTGTTCTCTCGAATGCCTCACCATATTTAGGACATCATGATGTGACTCTTTGTTTTCATGACGTTTCGCTAATGCCGTCAAGCTGTTTCCAGGTCCAACTTCTATGAGTGCTCGTACTTCATCGGTTAACAGCTGAGATAGACCTTCATGAAAACGAACGGTTCCACGCAAGTGGTTCGTCCAATAAGATGCTGTCATCACCTCTTCGCTTGTTGCCCAGGTGCCTGTCACATTCGATATAAACGGAATCGCTGGCTCGTGCAATTCTACTTTCTCTACGAATTGTTGAAACGCCTCAAGCATCGGCTCCATCATGTAGGAATGAAAGGCATGAGAAGTATGGAGCTGTCTTGTGACAATTCCTTTGTCTTGCAGTTTCTTTTCAAATGCAGCGATATGCTCTTCTCTTCCAGAAACGACACAAAGGTCTTTTGCATTGACAGCAGCAACAGAAAGCGATTCATCGATCATTGAGACGAGCTCCGCCTCTGGTAATTGCACACTAAGCATCGCGCCTTTTTCCATGTCTTGCATCAATCTTCCTCTTGCCATTACGAGTGTTAATGCAGACTCGAGAGAAAAGACCCCTGACAAACAAGCGGCAACGTATTCGCCGATACTGTGTCCAATCATTGATTCTGGCTCAACACCGCTATGCTGAAGCAATTTGGCTAATGCATACTCGAATATAAAGAGAAGCGGCTGAGCATTTGACGTTTTTGTGATGTCTTCGTTCGTTTCATCCTCGGAAAAAACAATGCCCTTTAAATCCACTTGCTCCGTTTCCATTACATATTTAAAGCATCTATCTACTTCCCATTTGAACACTGGCTCTGCATCATATAATCCGCGCATCATACCAACATACTGAGCGCCTTGACCCGAAAACATAAAGGTCGCTTTACGCCATTTTTTGCTTCGGAACACACTTGTTTCAAGCTGTTTCTGCTGCATCCATTCATCAGCAGACGCGAGTACGATCGCTTTTCGGTATGGAAATTGCTTTCTGCCATAACGTAATGTATAAGCAATATCTTCAAGCGGGACTTGAGGATGCTGGATCACATACTGCTTTAATCGCTCTGTCATTTCCGCCAAAGCAGTATCTGTTTTTGCAGATAAGACGAGCAGCTGCTTTTGGTTAGAAGCTGGCTTTTGCTTCGCCTGTATGCCCTCTTCTATGATCATATGGGCATTCGTTCCGCCGATACCGAAAGAGCTAACTCCCGCTCTTCTCGGACCATCTGCTTCCTTCCAATACAACGCCTTTTGATTCACATAAAACGGTGTATCTTTGAAAGGAATCTCCTGATTGGGTTTTTCATAATGAATGGTTGGCGGGATCGTTTTATGCTGGAGAGCCAAAATGGCTTTAAACAAACCTGCAATCCCTGCCGCACTATTTAAGTGTCCGACATTACTTTTCACAGAACCGATCGGAATCGTCAGCGGATCTGTCCCTTTGAACACTTGGCTAAGGGCGGATACCTCAATTGGATCTCCCATGTTTGTCCCCGTACCATGAGCTTCTACATAACCAATAGACGCGGGATCGATACCTGATTTTTCATACGTTTCTTTTAAAACCTCTGCTTGTCCTTCCACACTCGGAGCGGTAAAACCAGCTTTTCGGCTGCCATCATTGTTCACACCAACCCCTTTGATGACCGCATGAATCGGGTTGCCGTCTCTCATTGCATCTTCATAACGTTTTAGCAGAACAATCCCCGCTCCATCTCCGAAAATGGTTCCGCTCGCCTCTTGGTCAAACGGTCGGCAATGTCCATCTTTTGATTGAATCATCCCATCTTGATAGATGTAGCCGATATTTTCTGGAGAACTGACCGTCACACCACCAGCCAGTGCAGCATCACATTCTTGATTCAATAATGCTTGACAGGCCATGCCAATATTGACAAGTGAGGTCGAACAAGCTGTCTGCATGGTCACACTAGGCCCGTGTAAATTCAATTTATAAGAAAGCTGCGTACTAAAGAACTCACGGTCATTTAACAGCATGGCGCTGAATTGCTCAGTTGCTTCCATTTGATGGGCAAAGCGCGTCAGCCACTCATGGTTTGGACTCGTTCCTGTATAAACGCCAATTTTCCCTGCCATTCGATCGGGGTCACAGCCAGCATCCTCCAGTGCTTCCCAAGCACATTCATGCAAGAGCCTGAACTGCGGATCCATTAGCTCTGCCTCTCTAGCAGAATAGTTGAAGAAGTCTGCATCAAAGCCTTCAATCTCTTGTAAACGACCTTTTGCTCCAATGAAATTTGGATGCTGGTAGACAGACGCATCCAGCCCTGCTTTCTTGAGCTCTTCTTCTGTGAAAAAGTGAATCATTTCCTCGCCATTCACAAGACGCTGCCAAAAGTCTTCTAGCGATGAAGCTCCCGGGAATCTTCCAGCCATTCCGACAATCGCAATATCCGTATGCTCCTGGGACGTGTTTTTTACTGGGCGAGAAGCAGGCGTTTGAATCTGTTCTGACTGTTCTTCAAACAAATATTCAGCAAGACTTGCCACTGTCGCAAACCGATACAATTGCACAGTGTCAATTTGCTTGTCCACATGCTCAGATATTTTCGCTGCAAGCTGAGAAATATCAAGGGATGTCGCACCAAATTCGAAAAATGGCGATTCATCATCCATTTGATCAAACCCAAAATGAGTTTGCACAATGTCGTGAATGTCTTTTTGTAAAGAAGCGAGTGAAGCAAAGACACGCTGTTCATTCTGCGGCTTTTGTGGTTCAATGGCTGCCATCGTATTTGTTTGTGCAGAGAAATCAGTTTTATGAAATGGGTACCCAGGTAGCGGAATACGCTGTCTGTTCTTCTCATCTGTTATTGGGAAAGCTAAGCCGACCCCCATTTCCCAAAGAACACCTGCGATTTGAAGCATGTCTCCATCAAGTGGTTCGGTTGTTTTTTCTGCTCCCTTTTCAACTACAATCCCTTGTTTCATTGAAAGGTCAATGATCAAAGCTGGTGATTCTTGCTCAATCATTGGTGATTTTACAGGCTGATCCATATGAAGAAGACCCTTTGCAGACGATGGGTCGAAAGTGGTTTGTTGCTCCCCAGTTTGCTGCAAGTAAACAGGCCGCTTGAGTGTCCTCTGAGGCAGGGAAGCCAGCCTTTGATTAACCGTCTCGGTATCATGAAGATGGTACACAATAGATGCCGCATCTTTTAGCTCAAGACCGCCTGCTGCATATAAAGCTGTCCAGACTCCGCTGCCTTCTCCAACCCATCCATCTGGTTCAATTCCGAGTGATCTTACCATGTTGGCAAAAGCGGATGTCATGATCAGCATCGCCACTTCTGATTGACGGCTTTGTTTAGGATGGAACAGCTCGTCTTTTTTGATAGGTACTGCGGATTGGACGAGGCTTATGATTCGATCCACTTCTGTTTTGAAAGAAGGATCTTTCTCATACAGCTTGATGTAATCACGTAAACCTGACTCATGATACCCTGTCAGCTTCATGCTGATCCGTTTATAAAGATGACTTTCTCTGCCTGCTGTCTCTTCATTCAGCACTTGCAGCTCCTCTAATAACTCTTCCCGCGTGGAACAGACAAACGCTTTTCGATATTTGAAAGCCTTTCTTCCACTTTGTAACGTATAAGCTGCTTCACCAAGTGAGAGATCAGGATGTGAGGAGACATATTCCTTTAAGTTTTTTGTCATGTTCCTCAGATCATGCGTTGATCTAGCTGACAACACGATTAATTCTTTGGACGAGGCCTTGCTGTTTGCTTTTCTCGGCTGTGCCTCTTCTAAGATGACATGAGCATTTGCTCCCCCTATACCAAAGGCACTGACTCCAGCTCTCCTTGGCAATTGAGATGTCTTCCACTCCTCTTTGTCTGTCCCAACATAAAATGGGGTTTGATCAAAAGAAATACGGTGATTCGGTTTCTCAAAGTGCGGCATCGGGGCAAATTGACGATGATGCAGCATCATGACTGTTTTGATAAAACCAGCTACGCCGCTTGCAGCATCTAAATGCCCAATATTGGCTTTGACTGATCCAATTCGGCAATAACCTTGTTGATCTGTTTGAAAAGCACGGGTAAGCGCCTCAATCTCAATCGGATCTCCAACAGGTGTACCCGTTCCATGTGCTTCGATATAAGAAATCGTCTCTGGTTCTGTCTCAGCCATTTCTAACGCAGATTCAATGACACTTGCCTGTCCACTCACACTTGGGGCTGTATAACCGACTTTATTGCTCCCATCATTGTTCGTTGCAGATCCTTTTACGACAGCATAAATAAAATCTCCATCTTCTATCGCATCTTTTAAACGTTTTAGCGCAACAACGCCTGCACCTTCACCAAAAACGGTTCCTTTTGCTTTTTCATCAAACGGACGGCAATGACCATCAGGAGAATAAATCATTCCTTCTTGGTATTGATAGCCTGTGATTTGCGGCTGATGGAGTGTGACACCTCCTGCTAACGCAAGGTCACATTCACCGCCGATTAATCCTTGGCAGGCCATATGGATAGCAACAAGCGATGTGGAGCAAGCCGTTTGCACCGATACGCTTGGACCTTTTAGATTTAATTTATAGGCAATCCGAGAAGCAAAGGATGGGTCATTGAGATGCATGATTTGAAACACATCTTCGTTCTTCGCAAGTGACGACATATGCTGCCCCATCCACGATAGATTGCTAGATGCCCCGGCATAAAGACCAATTAATCCTTCGTATTGCTCAGGCTCATAGCCTGCATCCTCTAGCGCATGCCATGTGCATTCATGCATCAATCGAATTTGCGGGTCCATAATAGATGCCTCTCGCGGAGAGTAGCCAAAAAAGTCTGCATCAAATGATGATGCATGCTGTAAATATGGCTTTGCCTTGACATAATCAGAACGTTTTAGCAGCGTCTCATCTACACCCGCTGCCTTTAATTCTTCATCAGTGAAAAACGTAACGGATTCTTTCCCTTGCGATACATTTTCCCAAAACGCTTGCACATTCGGTGCCTCGGGAAACGTACCTGCTAATCCTACAACTGCAATTTCAAGTCCAGATTCGGTCCATTGCTCTTGATCAGACATACGCTGCATTTCTCCCATCTATTTTCGTTTTAATCTCTGTTTACGGCGGTTTTTCCCATCTGCCATCGCCTGTTTGCGGAGATTAGATGATTCAGTGACAGCTTGCTTTTCTTCCTTCACTCCATGTATCTTCTTCAGTTCTGCAGCCAATGACGCGATCGTTGGATGACTATACATCATGACCACTGGAACCTCTATACCATAAATTGATTTAATATGACCGCTCATCTGCAGCAAATCAAGGGATGTCGCACCCATTTCAAAGAAGTTTTCATTCACATCCGGTTCATGAGGAAAAAAGGAGCTGAGTACATCACACAATGATGCTTCTAGACGATCATCTATGGCCTGTGATATTTGTTGAGACGGCTCTTCTTCCTGCTGCATAGGTGTTAATCGGTGTTTTATTCTCTCACCCATGTCTCGAACAGAAACAAGAATTTGCGGATAATCTAGACGCAGCACTTCCTGAAAGGCCTTGATTCCTTCTTCTGGTAAAATTCCCGCCTGCTCCTCGAGCGTCATCATGTCATTGACTTTGGCCGCTAATGCTGAGTCGTGTGCCATACCGACTTTTTCCCATCGATCCCAGTTTAAAGAAATCACTGGCTTTCCTTCCTGCCTCTTCGCATGAGCAAAGCTGTCCATAAAAGCATTGGAAGCGGCATAAGCCACTTGTCCAGCCGCTCCAAGAAAGGACACTAGGGATGAACAAAGTAAAAAGAAGTCGAGCGTTTCATCCTTGAGTGCTTCATCCAGCACATAGGTCCCGTTGATTTTTGCCTGACACATGCGAATTTCATCGTCTGCTGTTCTTGCTTGGATGATCTTCCCATCTGCCTCTCCTGCCGCATGAATGACACCATGTAAATCACCAAATGATGTATGAGCCAGCTGGATCGCTTTCTGCACGGCGTCTTTATCTGACACATCACCGTGTACAGTTTGTACATCAGCTCCTAACTCTTCAAGAACCATCAGTTTTTTCACGGTTTCAGCTTCTTTCCCATCCGCATCACGCAGCTCACCCCATGCAGAACGTTCACGTATTTGTGATCGGCTGAGGAACACAAGTTTTGCTTGATACGTTTCTGCTAAAAGTTGAGCTAGTGTGAAACCAATGCCTCCCATACCGCCGGTCAGGAGGTAAACACCATGAGTCCTGAAAGGCTGTATGGACGATTCCTCTTTGCTTAAAGGTGTACTTGAAGCTTTTCGAACCCACCTACTGTTCCCCCGATACGCCACGACTGCCTCTTGATCGTGCATTGCAACCTCGTATGAAAGAAAGAGCGGCCAGTCCGCCTTTGTTTCCTGACATAAATCAATGTGCTGACACGCAATATGCTGATATTCTTGAGGAATGGTCAGAGCTAATCCAGTACATGTTGCTTGAAGAGGATTGACCTTCTCCATCCCGATGACATCATTTGCTTGGTTTGTCACAAGGTGAAGACGGATGGTTGTGTTATGATGCTGACTGATCAGCCTGACGAGATCGAGCACAGATAAGTAGTTTGGCTGTTCACCTGTATCTTCTGTTAGTTCATCATGCATCCAGATGATCTCTTCCGGTATAAATCCAGATTGCTGCAGTTCAGCCATCACCCACTCTAAGTGTGACAGCATATGAACGTCAGCCTTCATCACCTGGTCATTTTCTTTGATCGTATGATCACTTTGACAGACGCTGACAACCTCTGCATGCCGCTCTTTCAAATAGGCGCCAATATGACCACTTTTCTCAAAAACCAAGATACGCTTCCCTTGATGATGCTGCTCTTTTAGTACAGGTGCAGAGCGCTCCCATACCGGAATGTAAAACCAGTCTTGAAAATCAGCTGAGAGTTTCTCCCCCTTTTCTGATGGCGCTAAATTGCTCATCAGCTGATCCGCTTTAAACTGCGGAGAGGGGAATATTTGATGCTCAAATGGATATGTTGGCAGTGACACTCGATATGGGGTCTTTTCTTTTCTGACAGCGCTCCAATTCGGTTCCACTCCGAAAGTCCACAGCTTACCTATAGCTTTTTTCATATATTCATCATCAGCAGCTTGTTCTTTTGGATGTCTCACCAATGAAACAGCCGCTGCTTTGTTCACATCATAGTCATCATGTCGTCTCACAAATTGGGTCAACGTATGACCTGGCCCCACTTCAATGAAAACCACTTCTCCAAGTCCAAGTAACGTCTCTAATCCTTGACTAAATAAAACAGGCTGCCTAATATGAGATGCCCAGTAATCAGGCGATGAGGCTTGCTCATTTGTTAACCAGTTCCCTGTCACATTCGAAAGGATCGGAACCTCGCCCTGCTGATAGGTGATCTCTGAGAGAACGTTCTTAAACTGTTCGGATGCTTCAGCCATCATACTCGTATGAAAGGCGTGAGAGGTTTTCAATGTTTGGACAGAAGCTCCTCTTTTTTCAGCTTGTTCGAGATAGATCTGTAACCGTTCTGAAGGTCCGGAAACAACAGATAATTGTGAGCTATTCACCGCAGAAAGCTCGACCCCCTCAGGAAGATCATGTTCAATCTCTTCGGCAGGGAGGGACACTCCGGCCATTTCACCCCGAGGCATTTTTTGCATCAAACTGCCTCTTTTTAAAACGATACGGATTGCATCTTCAAGGTGGATGATACCGGCCACGCAGGCAGCCGTGATTTCTCCAATACTATGACCAATGAAATAATGCGGACGTATGCCTAGTCCCATCAGCTTCGATGCGAGCGCATACTCAAAACTAAACAAGATGATTTGTGTATATGATGTTTGCTGCATGAGTTGTTCTGCTTTTATGAACTCTTCTTCGGTTGTTGGATATAACACGTTCTCGATCTCAACACCTGATAAAGACAAAATGATGGCAAAACATTTCTGAAGCGTTTGTTTAAATTCAGGGTCTTTCTCATATAAATCCTTGCCCATATTCACATACTGAGCACCTTGTCCAGAAAACATCCAAACGACTGCAGGCTGTTGAAAGGCCTTTTGCGGCTGTCCGGCTGACTGGAATGTGCGTTCAGGACCTGCAAGAAAAGCTTGTCGATAAGGAAAATGCTTTCGTCCCTCTTGCAGTGTAAAGGCAGCACCTGATAGTGTGACATTCTTTTGTTCTTTTAAATAAGATGTCATTTGTTCAGCAGACTTTTGGACTGCCTGCTTCGATCTTGCAGAAATCACCATTAGTTCATGATCTCTTTCTAATGACGGTTTGTCGGCTGCGGGTGCCTCTTCCATGATCAGATGTACATTCGTTCCACCAACTCCAAATGAACTGACCCCGGCACGCAGCGGCTGCTCTATTTTCGTCCATGGTACGGGTGTTGTATTGACATAAAATGGACTTGATTCAAAATCAATTTTCGGATTCGGTTTTTTATAATGAAGGCTAGGCGGCAGCATCTGATGGTACAGACTAAGCGTTGTCTTGATAAAACCTGCAACCCCTGCGGCTGAGTCAAGATGACCAATATTGGTTTTCACAGACCCAATCGCACAAAACTGTTTTTTATCCGTTTGAAAGGCTTTCTTTAGTGACTCAATTTCAACCGGATCTCCAAGAGTTGTACCTGTGCCATGTGCTTCAATATAAGAAATACTCTCAGCTTCTACACGACTGATGTTGAGTGCCTTTTTAATCACTTCGCTTTGTCCTTCTATACTTGGTGCTGTGTAGCCAACCTTACGCCCGCCATCATTGTTATAGGCTGAACCTTTAATCACGCCATAGATATGGTCCTTATCTTTTAGTGCCTGCTTTAATGATTTGAGCACAACAACACCACAGCCCTCACCGCCAACGGTGCCTTTTGCCTGTTCATCAAAAGCTCGGCAGTGCCCATCCGGCGACATGATCATCCCCTCTTGATACATGTATCCTTTTTTGTGAGGGGTCGTAATGGTGACGCCGCCTGCGAGTGCCATTTTACATTCTCCGGTAATCAGGGCGCGCGCCGCCATATGAATGGCAGTCAAAGAGGAAGAACAGGCTGTATCAACAGCTACGCTCGGTCCCTTCAAATTCAATTTGTAGGATACCTTTGTGTTCATGAAATCTTTATCTGTTAACTGAACAGCCGCAAATTGTTCAGATGAGTCATTGGTTCTCATCAGCATGGAAGCAGCTTGCCAATATAAATTAGCAGAAGCGGCTCCAAATAAACCAATCGGTTCCTGATAGGTTTCAGGGTTATAGCCTGCATCTTCAAGAGATTCCCACGCCACCTCATGAAACATGCGGATTTGCGGGTCCATTACTTCTGCTTCACGCTGTGAATAACCAAAGAAATCTGCATCAAAATGATCATGCTGATCAACTGCTCCTTTGGCACGTACATATTGCTCATGATCTAATGCCTCTTTCTCAACCCCTGCCTCAAGCAGCTCTTCCTTCGAAAAGAACGTAATGGACTCTCTTCCATTTGCAAGGTTGTCCCAAAAGTGATGAATATTCTTTGCTCCGGGAAAACGGCAGGCCATCCCAACCACTGCAACCTCTAATCCTGTGAACTTACTCATCTATCATCCCGCCTAACAGTTGAGCGGCACTTTCTAAGTCATCCGCTTCATTTTCTCCATCATCTTCGATCTGTTTCTCTTGCCCTGATGCTTTGTTTTTTAATTGAGCAGCTATTTGCGAAACAGTTGTATATTGGAACAGCTCCATTACTGTCAGCTCCTGCTGAAATTCCTCTTTCACTTTATTGGACAGCTCAACGATATTAAAAGAGTTCCCGCCTAAGTCAAAAAACGGTTCATCTATACGAATCTGCGTAGCAGGGACTTGTAAAATAGAGGCGAAAATGCGAACAAGTTTCTGCTCTGTTTCATTATGTGCTTGAATGGTCACTGGCTCTTGATTGTCTGCCAGCTGATCTTCTGGATTCGGTAGTGCTTGGATATCCAATTTCCCCGATAGATTCAAAGGAAATTGCTCTATTTGAATGACATGCCTCGGCACCATATAACCTGGTAATCTTTCACTTAAAGACTGACGAAGCGCACGCTGATCTATCACTTGTTTTGCCATCATGTATGCGCAAATGTATTGGTCCTGATCCTGCGTTTCCTTAGGAATGACAATGACATCTTGAATCAATCCTTGCATATGCGGGTCATCAAGAATCGCTCTGCGGATTTCCTCTAGCTCAACTCGATATCCCCTAATTTTCACTTGACCGTCGTTTCTCTTGGCAAATTCTAATAATCCATCAAACCGCCATCTTGCAAGGTCTCCCGTACCGTATAACACCCCGCTGCTCAGCTCTGGTTTTTTGATAAATTTCTCCTTGCTCAGATCAGGGTGATTGATGTACCCACGACCTACACCATCGCCTGCTATATATAACTCTCCAAAGACGCCAATCGGAACTAGCTCTCTTTGCGCATCACATATGAAAATATGCTCATTCGGCATCGGCTGCCCAATAGGAATGACTTGCTCATCCCAGTCTTGGGGAATCAGAAAGGATGATGACTGAACCGTACATTCAGTCGGTCCATACGCATTAATCATGATTGGTTTTTTACCTGATATATGCTGTAAAAATTGATCCATCAGCTCTTTTGTAAACACCTCTCCGCCCACCAGCAGCATCTTCAACGCTGGCAGGTCTTGTTTTGATTGCGTTGCTGCCTTGTTCATCAGCTTTAAATGAGAGGGGGTCACATCAGACAGCTGGATGTGATGTTCTTGGTAAAACGACCATAACGCATGCCCATCCATACGGACTTCATCTTTGGCAATATGCAGCGTATGTCCGAGGAGCAATGCCGGGAACAATGTTTGAACAGACGCATCAAAAATGTGTGAAGCCAGCATCCCTACTTGCAAAGGATCAGGGAGCAGATCAAAAAAGCGCGTTTTCATTCCATATACCAAATTAATGACATGACGATGTTCGATAACGACACCTTTCGGATGCCCTGTCGTACCTGATGTATACAGGACATACGCCATATCCGAAGGCGAGATAGACCAAGTCAGATTCTCTTTTATTGATGATTCTTGAAGCATGTCTTGAATCACATGAATCTCGACATCCAATCCTTCGTGTCCTTCTGCATCCGAGACAATAGCTGTAGCGCCGCTGTTTTTGAGCATATACCGAATTCTTTCAATCGGCAGATGGACATCAATCGGTAAATAAGCATAGCCAGCCTTTAAGATGCCAAGAATGGCAATGACAAGTTCAGCAGATCGATACATTCTGAGTCCAACAGGAGTCTCACGTGTTAACTGACTTTGTGACAGTCTAAGTGCAATGCGATCTGATAAACGATCAACCTCTTCATATGTATAGGAGGTGGTGCCAAACACAACAGCCGTTCGTGCTGGATGCAATTGGACTTGTTGTTGAAATAACGACACAATATCACGATCCACTGGATAAGCGAGCGACTCCCCTTGAAACGAATCAAACAGCTGACTTTTCTCCATATCAGATAAAAATGAGTGTGTGCTCATCGTTTGCTCAGGCGTTTCGAGACATTGCTCTGTGAATCCCATGAAATGACTGGAGAACTGCTCCATCATGTGGTCATCATAAATGGAAGCATCCCAGTGAACTTCAGCATGAAGGTGATCTTGTTCTTTCTTCCAAACAATAAGCACATCCGCATGCAGCTGCTCTCGGTCAGCTTGCCCATGCAATGGCTCAAATGCACATGCCAGATTGACACGCTTCTTGTCTTCTTCTATTGAACGCCAAAGCTCATCCATTAAAATATGAACAGGATAATTTTGATGACGCACTGCCTCCTGAAACGATTGTTTCACTACCTCTAGCCCTGCGCTAAAGCTCATATGAGGCTCAATCTCTGCCTTAAGCGGCAGCATATGATTGATGGCTGATTGATTGGCAGACTGTTCCATTGTAGGAACAGTCACCATCAACTCAGTTTTTCCGCTATAACGTTGAAGCAAGCCAAAAGCAGCTGTGGTCAGCACGATAAACAGGCGCAAATCAGAATCTCCACATAATTGCTTTAACGAATGATTCATAGCCACAGGGAAGGACGAATGAAGCGATCGGTTCATTGCAGCAGGCTTGGCTTGTGAAACAGTATGAGGAATGCGGCCATCAAGCTGGACACCTGATAAGATCGATGTCCAGTAGGCTCTTTCCCTCACCCTTTCCTTCGCCGCTGCTTTCAGTTGAAAATCATCATGTTCAATCACTCTTCCATTCACCTCTTTACTTATATTTTCAAGTCATCTAATTCGAAAAGAGATACGTCATCTAATTGCTGGAATGAAGAAGTCAGTTCGATTTCCTCTATTCTTACAGCATCTACTGAAACAGCCCTCATGATGTCTTTCAGCAAGCCCGCAATCCGCTCAATGGTTTCCTCTGTGAAAAGCTCAGTATTATATTCAATCGTTGAAGAAAGACCGTCTTCCTGCTCATACGCAATCCAGAGTAAATCAAAGCGTGACGTTCCTGTCTCATACGGATAATCACTAAAGGTTAAGCCGCCTACCTTCAGTTCTGGCTGATTCATATTTTGCAAGGCAAACACAGCATCAAACAATAGATTCCGGCTGACACTCCGGCTTAACTGGAGATCTTGAACCATTTGTTCATATTGATAGTCTTGATGTCCGAAATCATCGATGACATGTGCTTTCACATCCTGTAGGAATTGCTGGTACGTCAGCTCTGCTTTAGGATACAAACGAAGTGGTAGCATATTGACAAAAATACCGATCACTTGCTGCAGCTCCTCTTGTTTTCTCCCTGCTACCGGAACCCCGACCGTGATATCTGATTGTCCGCTTAATTTATGAAGCAAAATCTGATATACACTTAACAAACCCATAAACAGTGTGGCGTCTTCCTTTAAAATCACCTGCTTAAACGCGTTCAGCTCCACTTCTTCTATACGGAACGTATAATGTCCGCCGCGGAATTGTCTCACTTCCGGCCGATCGAAATCTGTAGGCAGATCAAGTAGCGGGGCACTTTCTAACCGGTTTTTCCAGTAATCACTCGATTCTTTCAGTGCTTCCGACGCAAGCAAGTCATTTTGCCATTCTGAAAAATCTTTATATTGCAGAGCGAGAGGCTCAAGCGTCCTACCGTCATATAACTGCATAAAGTCATTGACCAAAATATCTTGAGAAAGACCGTCTGAGATAATGTGGTGCATGTCTAGCATAAGTACGAATTCCTCTTCTGCCAGCTTCATCACGCCGACTCTCATCAATGGAGCCTCACTTAACGTAAAGGCAGTCAAAAATTGTTCAATCACTTGTTTTTGATCTTCCTCAGATCCTTGTGTCGATCCGTTAGTGAGGTCAAATAATGTGACTGCAAATGGTACCTCTTCTTCAATCTTTTGATAAGGGACGCCATTCTCTAGTACAAACGCTGTCCGCAAACTTTCGTGTCTCTTAATAAGCTGCTGAAATGCCCATTCCAACCTGCTAATATCGAGTTTCCCTTTGATTCGTCCCGCTTTAAACTCGTTGTATCCTGTGCTGTTTACATCCATTTGCTGCATGAGATACAACCGTTTTTGCGCAGACGACAGAGGATAATGCTCCTTCACTTCGGCTTTTTCAATCGCATGATAAGCAGCAGTATCTGCTTGATCGATATATGCTGCCATTAATCGTATCGTAGGGATTTGGAAAAATTGTGGCAGCGTCAGCTCTACACTAAATGCACGATGAATGATGCCAATGAACGTAATCGCCTTTAGAGAATCTCCACCCATTTCAAAGAAATGATCATCTATGCCAATTTCATCAATCTTAAAGAAAGCTTGCCAATGTTGACTTAATGCCTTCTCCAGCTCCGTTTCAGGTGCCGCATAATTCGTGGAAAGCGCTGGCCTAGAATACAAGTTTCCATCTTGTTCATTCTCTCCGCCGCTCTCTTCCTCAAGGGATAAACGGTCTACATATCGGTGAATACGATCATGTAAAGATGTTGTCGAAATAACCATTTGTTCCACTTGATCCAGCGAAAGCAATCGTTCAAAGATCATTCTTCCTTCTTTTTCTGTAATTAACGTCTCGGTGACATCATCTCCGATTGGAAGATCAAGCTGCTTCCCTTGCTCAAATTCCCAGCCGTCAAAACTAATGACAGACCACTGTGTTTCTGAACGTAGATTGCGTTCATACACATACGCATCGATGAAATGATTCACAGCTGTATAGGCTGTAAAACCGAGTCCGCCCAAGATCGGTGACAAAGATGACAGGACAAAACAGAAATCAAGGGATCGATCTCCTAAGGCGGCATCAAGATGAAGCACACCATTCATCTTCGCTTCAAAATGCGGCTCTGAAAATGTGACATCTGTTTGCTCCATCACCTGGAAAGATTGGTCGCCTGTCACTCCAGCTGCATAGATCACGCCATCGATCTGCCCATATGACGCATCCACTGTGTTGATCAATTGCTGGATATCTTCCTTGTGACGAACGTCTACTTTCTGAATGAGAACATCTGCGCCTGTCTCTTCCAGTGCCATTACCTTTTGGATTTTTTTCTTTGTTGGATCCTGATCATCATGCGTAGACAGCCATTCTTGCCACATGCTTCTATCAGGGAATCCAGACCTGCTCGTTAAGATCAATGTTCCCTTCGTTTGCTCGGCCAAAGTCTGGGCGATATTCAATCCAATAAATCCAAGTCCGCCAATTAAAATGTATACACCATCTTTTTTAGCCAAATGAGCCTGTCCTGTTTCAGGAACTGAACTATTCGCATACTTTTTCACATATCGCTTATTTCGTCGATAGACCGTGAGAAGCTGTCCATACGCTCGATCTAGCTCATCGCTTATTTGCTTTAGCAATCTCTTTTCTTGAACCCCATTTTCCACTGGGCGATCAATATCAAGAATGCGGTAGCGTAAGTTCGGTGTTTCTTGTGAAATCACCATCGCAGGTCCTAGATGGATCGCTTTTTCAGGATAAAGTACAGGCTCACCGCCAACGGCATACGTCAATGAGGAAAGAACTGTAACCGATACCTTTTGGTCCAACACATATTTTTTCAGTGCCTGGCCGATATAAAGCAAGGAGTAATAAGCATCTTGCTGCGTTTGCTTCACCCATTCTTCTTCCGTGTGAGATGAGTGTCGTTCTGAAAGCCCCCATAGATGACAAACTTTTGACACGTTGATTTCATCATCTGCCAGATTTGATATGAGCCTTTCATAATCAGATGGCTCATGTGACCGAATGGTATAGCTTTTTTCGTCATGCTTCGTAAATTCATTTCCTTTACGAACCACTACGGACTCGTTCCGTTTCGTCATGAGCTCAGCCGCAATCTTCTCTCCAAAAGCAGATGGATCTGCAAACAAAAGCAAGGCTCCGCCAGATGTATCTTCTGATGGCACGCAAGGTAAAAGATCCGCTTCCCAATGAGGGGTATAGAACCATTCATCCATTTGCTGCTTTCGTCCAGACTGCTTTGGTTTTTCTTGTTTCACACGATCTGCTGCATCATACCAATAGGAGGTTTGATCAAACGCATACGTTGGCAGCGGCATTTTCCGCGGCTGACGGTTTAGATGGAATCTGTCCCAATCAATAGATAATCCGTTTGTCCATAGACGTCCCATTTGACCAAGTAAAAATTCAGTATCCGTCACATCTTGTTTTGCATGTCTTAACACATGACATACATGCTGGTTCAGACCGTTCAGCGACCGGTTGACCATCACGCTTAAATCTTGTCCTGGGCCAATCTCAATTAATTGAATATTGTTCTCTTGTAAAAGATTTGTGATGCCTTCAGCAAAGCGAACTGTATCGGTCATATGCCTTTTCCAATAAGACATATCTTTCGCACTCGTATCTGTCATCCAATCTCCTGACAAATTCGAAATGAATGGAATACGAAGTGACTTGGCTTTCATATGCGTTAATTTTTCTCCGAATTGCTCCGCTGCCTCCTTCATGACATGTGAGTGGGCGGCAATGGTTCCTCCTAATCGCATACACATCAATCTGTTGCTTTTCAGCTCTTGTTCAAATTCACTTATCGCCTCTTCTAGACCTGACACGATACATGATGAATCATTGACAACCGCGAGAGAAATATCTTTTGGAAGCATCGGTTTGAGCTCTGCCTCAGGTAATGGAACACTCATCATGACGCCGGGTGGTGACGACTGCATCGCATTCGCACGATAGGCGACCATGGACATTGCGTCCTTTAAGCTAAATAGCCCTGATATGGCGGCTGCTGTTAATTCGCCAAAGCTATAGCCGATCATTGCATCAGGACGAACGCCCCATTCAATGAAAAGCATGGAGAAGGCATATTCAATGGCAAAAATGGCTGGCTGTGCATATTGAGTACTTGCCAATTGTTCACGGGCCTTTTCTGTTTCAGCCGCTAATGGGTACAGAATACGGGCAAGACTTCGTCCCGTTGCTTCTTCATATGCTTGAAAACAAGCATCCATTTGCTTCTTAAAGTAAGGCTCTTCCCGGTACAAATCTAATCCCATATTGAGATATTGATTGCCTTGTCCAGAAAACATAAAAATAATCTTTTGCTTCTCCACATGCGAATGCATGAGCTTTCCAATGCCCTTGCCTTGCTTTTCTGTTAATACTCTTAGAGCATCTTCTCTGTTTGCAGCAACAAATGCCTGACGAAAACCAAAGAATTGTCTTCCTGTTTGCAGCGTATAAGCTGCGTCTGCCAAATTGATAGAAGGCGTGTTTTCTATTTGGCTTGCGAGTTTGTCTTTCATTCGTTCCAAGCTCGTTTTGCTCTTTGCTGAAAGAACAAGCAGCTCAGCAGAACGAGGCATTTGCTGACGATCTCTTTGTGGTGCTTCTTCTAAAATGACATGTGCATTCGTTCCACCCATTCCAAATGAGCTCACCCCAGCCCGCCGCAAATGGGAAGCTGGCTGCTTCCAGTCGATCAGCTCAGTGTTGACAAAGAAAGGACTGTGCTCAAATGCAATATTTTCATTGGCTTTTTTGAAGTGTAGACTAGGTACAAACGTGTGATGCTGAAGCGAAAGCACAGCTTTGATCAAGCCAGCTGCTCCTGCCGCTGCATCTAAATGTCCAATATTTGTTTTCACAGACCCAATGCGGCAAAATTGTTTTTTCTCTGTGTCGAAAGCCTTTGTGAGCGCCTCTATTTCAATCGGATCACCAAGTGATGTGCCAGTTCCATGTGTTTCCACATATTCAATCGTATCTGGTGAAACATCTGCTTGATGCAGGGCATCCTGAATGACACGTGTCTGTCCTTCGACGCTCGGAGCATTGAAACCAACCTTTTGATCACCATCATTGTTGATGGCAGAGCCCTTAATAACCGCATAAATATGGTCACCATCTTCTATGGCTTCACTCAGTGCTTTTAAAGCAACAAGACCAACACCATCTCCGCCAACAGTTCCATCCGCTTGATCGTCAAAGGCGCGGCAATGGCCATCGCTTGATTTCACCATATTCTGTTGATAAACGTAGCCTGATTTCACTGGGTGCAGGATCGACACACCTCCCGCAAGAGCTACATCTGAATCACCATTTGCAATGGATTGACAGGCCAAATGCAAGGCGACCAAAGAAGTTGAACAAGCGGTTTGCAGCGTAAGCGCCGGTCCTTTCAAATTCAATTTATGGGCAATTCTTGTACTGACAGTATACGTATCATTGAGTGAACCCACTTCAAACAGCTCTGACATGCTGCTATCAAGGGAAGCGGCAAAACGCTGAATCCATTGGAAGTTTGAAGTGGACCCAGTAAACAAACCGACCTTCCCCGTATAATCTTCTTGCACATACCCCGCATCTTCCAGCGCCTTATAGGCGTACTCATGCAGGAGGCGTATTTGAGGATCCATCATTTCTGCCTGACCTGGCGAATAACCGAAGAAGGATGCATCAAATAAATCAGGTCCATCAATGACACCCTTTGCCCTCACATAATCAGATCGCTCGAAGGTTTGACGGTCAATACCAGCTTCAAGCAGTTCTTCATCGGAAAAGAAGGAAATTGATTCTTCTCCATTCTTCAAATTTCGCCAAAATGCCTCAACATTTTTCGCACCTGGGAATTTACCAGCCATTCCAATAATGGCAATCGGCTCATTGGCTTTTCTTGTCTTTTGTTTCACAGGCTGCGCGCCTGCCGCTGCCTGCTCTGAATCGCCGCTTAAATATGCGGCAAGCTCTCTAATCGTTGGACGGCGGAACATTTCGACCATTGGAATGCTTTGATTCAATTGCTTAGCGAGCTGTTGATTGACGTGGATCAAATTGAGTGAATGCCCGCCAATATCAAAGAATTTGTCATGGACACTTACCTCTTCTAAGCCGAGGACCTTTTTCCAAATGTCTTGAATGACTTTCTCCGTATCAGAAAGATGGTCCGAGCCCGCCTGTTTTTTCGTTTGCTGCGCCTGTTTCAAAGCAGGTAAAGCTCGTTTATCTAGTTTGCCATTGGCAGTCAGCGGCATATCGTCCAATTGAACAAAGTGAGTTGGGATCATATAATCCGGCAGTTGATCAGCCAACGCTTGTTTTATTGCCTCTTGATCAAGTATGGCTGTCGTGACAACATATGCGGCCAAACATGGTGTACCAGAAACATCTGGCTTTACAACAACAGCTGCTGCTTTTATTCCTGGCTGTTCATTCAACCAAAATTCAATCTCACCAGTTTCAATCCGGTAGCCTCTCAGCTTCACTTGATCATCATTTCGACCTAAAAATTGAATGAGCCCATTAGGGAGAATGCGGGCTGCATCACCTGTTTTATAAATTTTTTCACCCGGCTGGAAAGGATGGTCGACAAACCTTTCTTCGGTCAGTTCTGGGCGATTCAAATAGCCTTTTGCGACACCTTTTCCGCCAATATATAATTCACCGACTGCTCCTTCCGGCATGAGATTCATATGTCTGTCAAACAGAAGAATATCTGTATGCTGTGCAGGCTTTCCAATCGGTACATACACGTCTTGATCAAGGTCCTGGTCATATCGATGAATCATGCAGCCAACGACCGTTTCAGTTGGTCCATATTCATTCACAATTTCAACTGGCTGCGGGAAGGACTGCTGAATGGATTTCGCTAAAGATGTTTCCAGCTGTTCTCCGCCTAAAATGAAACATTTCATTTGGCTGTCTGGGAAAGACAAATGCTTAATAAACTGTAAATGAGATGGTGTCAGTTTCATCACATGTACGCGATTGTCTTTTATGATGTCTTCGACAAGCAGCTGCCGGTTTTCATGGTGATAAATCATGATGGTATTTCCTGAAATGAGCGGCGTGAAAATAGAAGTAACCGTCAGGTCAAAGGACAGTGAAGTATACAATGCAAAATGCCTTGTTTCTCCTCGAACATATACTTGCTTCGCCCAATCAATATAGTTGGCTAAGCCAAGATGATGAATGAGTACACCTTTAGGTCTTCCTGTCGTACCTGATGTATAAATGCAGTAGGCTGTTTGGTCTGAGGTGATGGCTTCTGCCAAGTTGTCTGATGGTCCGGTGTATAGATCCGGCTGTGTGATATCAATTTTTTCTCCATGATAGGCATAGGTGAGCCCTTTCATTGGATGGGTTAAGAGCCATTCTACTCCGCTGTCTTCTAATAGATATTCTATTCGTTCCTGCGGATATTCAGGATCAATCGGCACGTAAGCACCGCCAGCTTTTAAGATCGCTAAGCATGCTATCACCATTTCAATGGAATGCTCTGCTAAAATGCCGACACGCTGCTCCTGTTTGACCCCTTTGTTTTGTAAATAATGTGCGAGCTGGTTCACTCTCTTATTGAGTTGTTCATATGTAACCGTCGTATCGCCAAACTCAACTGCGGCTGCCGCTGGCGTTCGCTCTACTTGTTCTTCAAATAGGTCAATCACGGTTGGCTCATTGCTAGATGTTGCTCCGCCATATTGCTTGAAGACCGCTAACTGCTTTTCTTTCTCTTTTTCTGATAGCAGCTGTAGTTGAGCAGCAGATTTGTGCGGATGTGCACATGCATCAGACAGGAGATGAAGAAAATGCTGACACCACTTTTCGATTTGTTCAGCTGAAAAGCTGACGGGGTTATACACCAATGAAAAGTGCAGCTGATCATCAAACGCCTGAACACTAAGCGTGAGATCGAATTCTGTCTGCTCAGTCATCTCAAATCCACGAATACGAATGGGCTGATCGTTTTTCGTGAGCATTTGATCTAGTGGATAGTTTTCAATGACGACGATTGAATCAAATAATGATTGCTCTGCAGTCATTCCTGCATATTTCTTTAAGTCAGATAGCGGGGTATGTTCATATTCATTTCTTACAGCGATCTCACGGCTCACTTCCTGCATCTGTTCAAGAATTGGCCGCTCTTGTTCGAATGAGACCCGCAGCGGTAATGTGTTAATGAACAATCCAGTCATCTTTTCAATATGAGGGACATCCGCATTTCTCCCTGAGACTGTTGTCCCAAAGACAATATCATCTTGGTTCGCATACTTAGATAGCAAAACTCCCCACAGCGTATACATTACAGATGCCAGCGTCACGTCATATTGATTCGTGAATTTGCTCAAGCTCTCCGCAATGGAAGTATCCACTTGATGTTCATATTGATGAAACACTTCTGAATTTTCATGTGCGCCGCTTGACTTCGGAAGCAGTTCTGCATAACTCCAACCGTTGAAAACATTTTTCCAATAGGCGGCTTGTGCTTCTGTCTGTTGAAGGTTTTTCTGCTGCCATTTGACAAAGGCTTGGTAGGACGGTCTTTGTTCCAAAAGAGGTTTGTCCCCATTCGATAAGCGCTCATATGCACTCATCCAATCGCTTAATACAATCCCAAGGCTCCATCCGTCTAATAAAATATGATGGAAGCTAATGAGAACCCAGCTGACTTCATCATTCACTTCACATAACGTCAGACGAAATGGGACTTCCTGCAGATCAAAGCGTTCTTCTCGGTTCTGAGCCGTCACCTCCTCTTTCAGCACATGAAGAGGCTCCTTCGCTTTTGTCAAATCACGGTATCGAATGTCTGGCTGATGCTCCTTCAGCACAATTTGTACTGGTCTTGCGAGTTCCTGCCATCTGAACAATGTTCTAAGCATTTCATGCTGTTTGGTGACATTCGTCCATAATTGTTCAAAAATGTCTCGATCTATCGGTCCGTCTATTTCGATCAGCAGTTGTTCAAAATAAGCTGTTCCGTTCGGTTCCATTAAATGATGAAACAGCAGTCCCTCTTGGATCGTAGTGATAGCTAACATATTTTCAATGTTCTGTTTATCCAGCTTCTGCGGCTGTAAAGCCATGGAATCATCTCCTTTCTCTCTAAGAATGTTTCACGAAATAATGGCGTAAACCATAGTTAGCAATAACCTGTTGCTGAATTTGCGAAGTTCCTTCAATAATTTCAAGCACCTTCGCTTCACGATATAGTCTTGAAGCTGAGTTTTCCCGGCTAAATCCACTTCCGCCATGAATTTGGACATTTGTATTTGTAATGTCAACAGCGATTTTAGAGGTGAAATATTTTGCAATGGATGTTTCTGTGATTGCATCAGGATGATTCGCTTCTCTCATTTCCCCAGCCTTTAGGCATAAGGCTCTCGCTGCATGGAGCTGGGTCACCGCATCTCCGATCATGCCTTTGATCATTTGATGCTTGTACAATTTCTCATTAAATTGTGTTCTTTTACGTGAATACGTAACAAGAGAATCAACGGCTTCTTGTGCAATGGCAAGCCCTGCCCAAGCGACACTGTATCTTCCATGGTCTAATGCGAGTGACACCACATGGTTAAATCCGCCCCCAACTGGTCCTAAGACACAGTCTTCATGCACCTGGACATGATCGAGGGTGATTTCCGCTAAATATGACGCTCGGTTGGCCATCATTCCTGTAATTCTCTCAATCTCTACACCCGGCTGATCTCGATCGACAAGGAATGCCGTGACTTGTTCACCGTCTCTTGCAATCACAATAAAGAAATCGGCAATCGCTCCAAAGGAAATCCACTTTTTCTTCCCATTTAATACATAGGATTGTCCTTCCTTTTGATAGCTTGTTTCAACATGATTGGCATCTGAACCAATATTCGGCTCTGACAAAGCAAAGGCACCGATTTTTTCTCCTTTAGCTAATTCAACGAGCCAGCCTTGTTTTTGATCTTCTGTTCCATAACGAAGAATGGCTTCTCCTACAAGTGAATTGACTGTCAATAATGTCCGTACATTACAGCAAGCTTTTCCCACTTGTTCCGTGAACTGTCCATATGCGATTGGATCAAGCCCCAGCCCTTGATAGGAAGACGGGATACCTGCTGCCAAGTAGCCTCGTTTCGCCATATCTCGAATCAACGACTCTGGCAAATGTTCCGTCTCATCGAATTCATTGGCAAACGGACGGATATGTTCATCGCAATACTGCCGTATTTCTTCAATGGCATTGATCGTTTGTTCAGCTGTTTTCATGAAGAGCCGCCCCCTGTTGTTTTCTCTCAATTAAGGCGACAATGCGATTGACGGTACTAAAATGAGCAATGTCGAGGTCTTCGTTATCTAATTGGAATTGAAAGTCATGTTCGATATAGTTCACTAGTTTCATCGCAAATAGAGAATTCACAAAGCCTTGTTCAAAAATATGATCATCATTTCCAAGCTCAATTTCCTCATCAAATACCACTAGGTTTTGCTCGATATAGACTCTTACTTGTTCGTGTAGGTTCATGATTTAATCTCCTCGCTTTTCGCTTTTTTATTGTTTGGCCGGGTCTTTCTGATTTAATTCAATATTGACATCTACGTATTCTGGGAAAGGCTGAATCATGCTTAAATCATTCTCAAACAAGATATAGCCGTTCTCCCCCTTCTCGATTTCTTTGAAATTGGCAAACTTATATGTGATGTACATCATGCGGTTTCGGTCGGTTTGTTTAAAGTCAGCGACAAGCCGCTTTCCTCGCTTTTTCGCTTCTTGCAAAATCGTTGTAAGTAAGATGGTCCCGACACCACGAGACATGACGCGGCAAGACATCAGCAGCAGTTTGACATGCCATGTGTCACCTTTTTCTTCTATTAATGAGAGTCCAATTTTTCCATATGAACCGAATTTATCTTCAAGTTCACAGACAAGCAGTAAGTGAGAATCTGATTGACGGAAGAAATCAAGCTCTTCATAATCGTAGGTTTTCCCGCTCGCATTTAATTGATTGGTACGGACAGTCAATTCTTCAGCGCGCTGGAGGTCTTGTTCTCCTGCTTCTGATATCACGAATTTCATATGTAAAGACGCCAAGAATTTCTCAGGCGGCCCTTCATATTTCTCTTCTTCCTGCTGCCTTTTGTCCGCTTCTAAGTACATTCTTCTGCGTCGTCTAGCATCTTCTGTGATAAAGACTGGACGCAGGCGATCATCAGTGAGTAATGACAGATAATCCACTGCATCCCAGCACGTAATCTCTGGATGAACAGCCTTCACTTCTTCTCGTTCAAACGGCTGATCATCAATAAAGAGAATGGTATCTTTATGAATATTTAAGCGCTGACTGATTCTCTCTAATGAACTAGATTTGGCATTCCAATGAATCTCTGGATAGAGAAAGAAATGTTCGATTCCGAAGGCAGAAAGCTTTTCCTTCACGGCTGTTTCATCATTCCGGCTTGCTATAGAAAGAAGGATGCCGCGCTCATCTAACTCTGTTAGTACTTCCTTCATCGATGGTTTTAACGTCACTTCATCTGACTCAAGTAAAATTCCATCCCATAATGTATGATCTAAATCCCAGACAACACACTTGATTTGCTTAGCCATTGGTTATTCTCCTCTCACATGTCATATTGGAAAAAGCCCTTGCCTGATTTTTTGCCGTACTCGCCTGCATCAACCATTTTGACTAGCAGAGGACATGGACGGAACTTCGGATCTTTGTAGCTCTCGTATAAAACAAGCAATGAATTCAAAATCGTATCAAGCCCAATTAAGTCTCCCGTCGCAAGTGGTCCCATTTTATGACCGAAACCTCCGCGGAAAATTTTATCGACATCCGCTGGCGTGGCGACTTGATCTTGCACCGCCCAAATCGCTTCATTGATTGTCAGCATCAGCACACGGTTGGAAACAAATCCCGGAAAATCATGCACCACAACTGGTGTTTTATCAAACGATTTCAAGAAACCTTTTGCCGTTTCTACTGTGTCATCTGAAGTTGCTTTGCCTCTAATGACTTCAACTAACGCTTTGAGAGGAACAGGGTTCATAAAGTGCGCCCCAATGACATTCTCAGGGTGATGCATAAGGGACCCTACCTTTGTGATGGAGATACAGCTTGTATTTACAAAATAGATGGTTTCTTTCGCACAAATACCTCGTAGCTCTTCATAAATAGGTTTTTTAATCTCCCAATCTTCCGTCACATTTTCAATGACGATATGCGCGTCATGTAATCCTTCAAGTGAAGTTGACAGTTGGATTTGAGACAATACATCTTCTAAAGACAATGAGATTTTCTTCTTTCTCACAAATTGAACCAATTGATAGGTCTTCTTAATTTTTTCCAGCGCTTCGTTTAACTTTTCTTCTGTGACATCAACTAATGTGACTTGATAGCCATTTGCTGAAAGGTCTAATGCCATATCAGCCCCCATGACACCTGCCCCAATCACGCCTACGTGCTTCGTGTTCATTTCTCCAACACTCCAATTCGCTTTAAAATGACATTGATTTTTTCTACAACTTCATTTGTGAATGAATGAATAAAAAAGTGATCTCCATCGAATTCGAAAAACGCACAATCTTCGCTTGTATATTGATCCCAATCGTCTAAATCGAACAGCACAGAAGGCAAATCACGTGTACCATAAAAAATAGAAATTGGACAAGCAGCTGGAACGACTTCATCACACAAATAGGTCTCCAAAAGCTGAAAGTCTGCTCTTAAAATCGGCAGAAAGAAATCAAGCACTGCATGGTTATCAGCAAGTTCCTCAGGAACGCCTCCCATCGCAATGATCGCTTCTTTTAATTTGGAATCTGACAGCTGATGATAGACTTTCTTTTCTGGAATATGTGGTGGAAAGCGCCCAGAATAAAAGACATGGACAGGCTCTCTGTTTAACCTTGTTTTCATTCTTTTTTGTAATTCATATGCAAGGACGGCTCCCATACTATGACCGAAAATGGCATAGGGCTCTCCTTCTTTTAAGGAGGAGGACGCCTGTACATAAAGATCATCTGCGACCTGCTGTAAATCGGTTAGTACAGGCTCTGTCATTCTTGTCCCGTGCCCAGGGAGTTCAAGGGCATGAATTTCTATCGACCGGTCTATATAAGATTTCCACGTACTGAATACGGTACTGGCTCCACCTGCGTACGGTAAACAAAATAACTTCACGACACGCCACACTCCCTTTTGCATTTGATTGCCAACACTTCCAGCCAATGTTTTTCATCATGGATGATTTGTTCTAAAGAGGCTGTGATATTGGCTTGGTACCTACTAGACATCTCACCTGAAAAAAGGAGTTTTGCTGCCTGATGCCTTGCTTTCTCCCATTCTGCTAAAATACGTTCCATCCATCCCACCAGCTCAGGTAGATCGCCTTTGATGAGATTCAGCCGATACAGCTCTATTTTCTTCGTATTGATGATCTGATTGAACGACGCCACGAGCTTCTCGATATCATCCCATTGCGAAAACTGCTCATAAAATGTTTCAAGAGCTGTGATTCCTTTTTCTATTACGTCAATCTGACCATGCATATTTCTCAGGAAATAAGTCGTTTTTTGATCAAATAACTCAGTCGAGAGTTTGTCTGGATCAAAGTAGAAGGCCGCATAGGAATGAAATTGATCATTCGGCTGAAAATGATCATGAAAGGTGTCATATCCTTTCTGTACATCTTTAAATGACAGCACTTGATGCTCATAAGACAAATTATCTAAATGCCGATTCTCTAATACTTGAAAGATTTGCTGATTTTCATCGAATCCAGTCATTAAAATGGAATGACGGCTATGGGTTGTCAAATACTCTTTTCTGCCTCGCTGAACGTAGGGGTCTACCCATACAATTACCGGGCGGTCACGTCTCACATCTTGTTTGACCTTTTCAATGAGGTTGGGACAATACGTCATTTTTTCCACTTGAATGCCTTGTAAATTCATAATCTTTTCTGGATCGTGTGCCGACATCCAGTCAATCTGTAGCAAGCCATTCTCTGTAAGCCCGTAGGCAAATTGATCATTTAATAAGTATGGAAAAACTTCTTGATCATGCAGCTTCACAATTGGAAAAAAGCAATTAAAAAAACAGCTACGATAAAACAAATCATTATAAGGATGAATGCCCGAAATCTGTTTGACGGTCATCTTTTTTTCCTCTCTTTCCAGCAGGAGATGTCACCATAAATCCTTTGATGAAACCAATCGTACAAAACCAAATGAAAAACAAATAATAAGAAATTGCTAATTCAATGAGAGAGGAAGGTCCCCATACAAAAGTCATTTTCCAAGGCAGCCCATTAAAGGCTAGCTGCGCAACAATGATTGGCAGGATCAATATCCCAATTAGCAGCAGCACCCAGCCGCTACTTTTCAGCCAGATGCCAAGTGACATGTCCCTGCGAACGAAAGCGCCGTTTTTTACACGCTTTTTCCACTTGATAAAACGAACGATAGACACTATTTGCAGCAATATGAAAAGACATGTGGCCCCAAGACTCAATTGATCGATGAGCTGAAAAGGATCCATTGATGACTCTGCTTCTTCATTTGCACCCGTGATCGTTTTGGCAATAAGACGTGCCGTTTGCTCTGTGTAGCTGCTATTCATATTCGCTAACACTCCGATCGCAATCTCTTCTTTTGGCTGGATCAGAAAAAATGATGAATAGTTTGGGTTAGAGCCTGCATGAAAAAGCGAGTCTACCTGCTCATGCGCCTTTTCTATATACCAGCCGGCATTGTAATAGACATGCTTCCCTTCTTCTGGGACATTCACAGTTAAGTGATCAGGATTTTTTACAAAGCGAGACCAAGTTGAATCGGTCAATTGATATTGCAGCCAAGTCCCCACATCCTGACTATTCATCACAATATAGCCTGCAGGCGTATTGCCTCGATATTCTGGTGCTTCATAAGCATGCGGAGCAAGGAATTGCAGTTTAAACCCTTCTGAGACAGCACCGGATGTCATCCGTTTTAGCCCAGCCTCTGTTTGGTCAAGGTGATGCCTTTTAAACAGTTCCTTCATATAAGCCTCATACGATGTTCCTGTTACATTTTCAATGATGAGACCAAGGACATCATAGTTGATGGTCGCATATTCAAAGGAGCTGCCTGGCTTACGATTAAGCTCGATTGATTTCAGCTGATCAACTGTTTTTTTCAACGCATCCTTTGCAGTATCAGGCTGGATAAGCGCAATGGATTGAAAGGGAATGCCGCTTGTGTGATGCATTAATTGCTCCACAGTTAAACGCTGAGGCTTTCCATTGTATGTTGGAAAAAAACCTGGAATATAGCTGCTCACCGGATCTTTTAAATGAAGTTTTCCTTGCTTCTCTAACTCCACAATCGCAAGAGCGGTAAACGCCTTTGATGTAGATCCAATTTCAAAGAAAGTGCTGTCTGTCACTTGCTTCTTTTTCTTTCGATCCGCATAACCAAAGCCTTTTTGGTACACGACTTCGTCTTTTTTCACAACCACAGCAGACATGCCTGGAATGCGCCCAAGCTCCATCTGCTCCTCTATCACTTGATCAATAGCTTTAGATGAAATCACTGCTTTGGCATGTGTCCCCCCGGCAAAGCTGCTTATCCATAAGACTGCTAATAAAAATGAAATGTAGATAACATACTGATTTTTCCTCATGTAAATAATGAATCCATTTCTTCAAGAGACATATCCACTGTTTCAAAATCAGACGGTGTAAATTCGATTCCTTCCTTCTCTAAGCAATGCTGTACAAGACGCTCAATTTGCTGTTCTACCGCTTGTAATAGCTGCGTCATGTCTGTTTCACACAGCTGTTTTTCACTGAAAGAAAGATGGAAAATCAGTTGACCGCCCTTGATGGTAGCGACCATATCGATGACGGTTGTTAATGGATTATCCAATGACGAATCCATCCCCGATGTAAAGTAAGACATCTCATAATCAGATGATTGTTTCAGCACTTGATCAATTTCACCTAGATAGTTAAAGCGTAATTGCGGTGCTGAGTGAGGAGAAAGCTGCTTATTGATGAGTGACAACAGCCCATAGTCTGCACCTTTATTTGGCACTTCACGTATCGTTTCTTTGACAGCTCGTATGTGATCTGAAAGAGATTCAGACACATGAACATTCACAGGATACATGGTGGTGAACCAACCAAACGTTCTAGATACATCGATATCATCCTCTACTGCATCCCTGCCATGACCTTCTAATTCCAAAGAAATCCGCTCTTGATTCGTTTGCTCATAACAGGCTTGGGACAAGGCTGAAATTAACAGTTCATGCGGCTGCGTTTGATACGCTTGATTCGCTTGATTGAGCAATTGATTTGTGAGTTCCACTGATAATGCCTTGGTTAATTTGATTTCGTCTCTGACATATCCTTCATTTGAAGAAACTTGATACAGTGGCTGAATATCCTGCACCGCTTTTTGCCAATAGCTGAGCGACTCTTTTACACTCTCTGATACTGCATACTCGTTCACCCGCTCGGCAAATGTTTGATAGGAATGGGTTTTAGACGGAAGCACTTCTGCTGTAACCTTCTCTGCATGCAATAATTGAATCAAGTCCTCCACAAGAATTTGCCAAGACATACCATCAGCTATTAGATGATGGGCGGCAAAGATGAGATGTGATTGAGAATCAGTTTGACAAAGTGCTGCCTGAATCAATGGTCCTTGATAAAGATGAGTCCTTTGCTTGACCTGATATCCTACTTCTTGTAGCGCTTCTTCCACGTTCTCTTCTGACAATGTCGTGAAATCGTGTACCATCAGCGGAATATCTTGAATGTCTACATCATAATAGAGTGTGTTTGTTGCCTCATGTACTTTTAACCTTAGTCCATCGTGGTGAATGACGAGCTCTTTGAGAGCATCCTGCACGATGGTTTCATCCATCTTTTTCTTTGAATGAACAATGATGGATTGATGCCAGAAATGTTCATCTTTTAACCGCTGGGACCAGAACCATTCGATAATTGGAATCGATTTCACATCACCCACAGCTTGCTCTTGTGAGATATGTATGACAGGTTCCTGCTGAACGACTTGTGCCATTTCTCTAAAAATGGGGTAAGTAAAAAGATCCTTGGTTTTTAAATAGAGTCCTTTGTCTTTTAATTTCGCAATAAATTGAATCGCCTTAATGGAATCTCCGCCAAGCTGATAAAAATGATCAGCCGGTTCGATTGTTTCATGTCCTAAAATGTCTTTTGCTGTATCTACTAAGATCTCTTCAATGTCCGCTGTTTCCTTGGACCATTCAACGGCTGTTTCCACTTGGGACAGCATTGGATCAGGCAGTGCTGTCCGATTGATTTTTCCGTTTTGGGTAAGCGGGAGCTCATCTAGTACAACAAAATAGGCAGGTACCATATAAGCTGGAAGCTGATCTGATAATTTCTTTCTAAGTAAAAAGGACGTCATCTGTTTTTCTTTTAATTCAATATAGGCAGCCAGCTGTTTTTCTCCAGATTCATCGGTTAGATCAATAACCGCTGCTTTATCAACTTCTTCAAGTGCCATCAGTGCAAGTTCAATTTCACCGAGCTCAATCCGGTAGCCTCGCAGCTTGATTTGATGATCAATTCTGCCAATGTAATCAATCTTTCCATCATTTGCTCGTTTGGCGATATCACCTGTTCGATACATGCGGCGACCATTTACAAATGGATTGGGCAGAAAGCGTGATTCCTGCAAATCAGGTCTTTGCCAATACCCTCTGCCAACACCTGCACCTGAAATATAGATTTCTCCTACTGTCCCAGGCAGCACGGCTTGCTGATTCTCATCTAAAAGGTAAATCTCTGTATTTGGCATTGGTACACCAATTGACACAGATGTCCCCCCATCATCTTGATGGAATTGATGAATCATACAGCCAACGGTTGCTTCAGTTGGTCCATATTCATTAAAGATGGATATCCTTCCATCACTTGCCTCTGTGATTCTTTTGGCCAAAGCGGTCGATAATTGTTCTCCGCCCACAATCATCCGTTTCACAACTGATTGAGAAAGTGCAGCATCTGTTAACAGTGCCATATGAGCTGGTGTCAGCTTGATGACTTTTGCTTTTTGATCAAACAAAATATGTTCTAATAAAAAGCCTGGCTGATCCTCTTGACGATAGATCATCACGGTACTGCCAATGACCAATGGCGTATAAATAGATGTCACGGTTAAATCAAACGCAATGGATGAATACAAGGCAAAATGATCATCTGATGAATCAGTATAGTGTGTTTTGGCAGACATGATATAGTTCACTAAGCTTCGGTGCTCAATCATGACTCCCTTTGGCTGTCCTGTAGAGCCAGACGTATAAATCATATATGCGACGTCTTCAGCATTCCCAATGAATGGATGTTCCGCATTATACTGAGCCAACTGATCCCACACGTTGTAGATATTGTACGTATCGCCATTAAAATGGTATGCAGATGCGTCATCTGTGAAAAACAGCTTTGCCTGGCTGTCATCCAAAATAAACTGAATACGTTCCTCTGGATACTCAGGATCAATCGGCACATATGCGCCTCCAGCCTTTAAAATCCCCAGCAGCAGCACAATCAGTTCTGGTGAATGATTCATACATACGGCAACAAAGTCATGTCTTTGTAAGCCATGTGTTTGTAGAAAATGCGCCATTTGATTGGTTTTTCTCTCAAGTTCACCGTATGTCATGCTATGAGATCCGTCCTGAAGTGCAATTCGATCAGGAGAAGACGTTGACATGTCTGTAATCAATTCATGGATTTTTTGTTTCTGTGGAAACAGCACGCTTGTGTCGTTCCATTGATATAGCTCTCGATGTTTCTCGACTTCTGTCATGAGAAGTACGTCTTTTAACAGCTGCTTTGGCTGAGCGAGTATCGTTTCGACAAAGAGAAGCATTCTTTCGTGTAGAAAGTCGATATCTTCATTGCTGTAATCTGAGATCTTGTAGTCATATTGAAGCTCGATTTGCCCTTTTTCATCCCATTCTTTCACAGCAACTTGTAAGCCATATGGCTGGAAGCCATTGTAAAGCTCTATGTATTCAACTTTGTATCCTTCCATCTCCTGCACCATATTGGTGCTGTAGGAGTTGATATAGATTTGAAAAAGCTGATCATACCCTGCTTTTGCAAGCTCTAAATCTTTGACAAGTGCATCATAGGGATATCGCTGATGCAGGAAGTAAGCCTTATAGCTTTTTTGAACGTCTGTTAAACTTTCTAACAAAGATAGATGAGGATCGATCTTCATTCGATATGGCATTGTACTCACGGTCATACCGGACGTGGCTTTTTCCTTTTGTCCGGAACGATTGAGAACTGGCGTCCCAATAATAAAATCTTTTTGCTGGTATCTTTTATGCAAGTAGACGAAGAGTCCTAAAGTAAATAAAGAGTTGATTGAACAATGATGGACATCTATAAATTCATAGATTCGTTCTGAGAGTTGTCGATCAAGGTAATGGCTTTGCCGATGGCCTTTGATTTGGTCAGTTCCTTGTACCAAATAACTATCGGACACATCAGATAATGCTTCTTTCCAAAATTGCTGATCTTTTTTAAATCTTGGGGAGTTCATATATTTTGATTCTTTATCAATAAATACAGAATGATTGTCTGCTTCTTGTTCGATAGAGGAGCTTTGGGTAAGAGCAGTGTAAAGCTGGCTAATTTTATCGATGATTACTTTCATCGACCATCCATCTGCTACTGTATGATGGCATTTGATGAAATAACCAGATTGTTGTTCACTGATTTTTAGTACAGCAAATTCGGCGAGAGAGGTTTCTGTTAATTGAAATGGTGTTTTGAAGGCTTTTTCGGCCCATTCTAGCATGTCTTCATGTGTGGAAAACTCATAGGTAGGAATAGGGCTATCGGCGTTTGGATCAACGTATTGAAGCGTTTCACCATCTTTCTCTACTAGCTTGAGACGAAGAGATTCTGTCATCATGATACAAGATGCAATGGCCTGCTTCAGTTTATCGAGCTGCAATGGCCCATTGACGAAAATGATACCGCCAATATGATTGATCGGTGTTCCTGGATAAAATGTTTCCATGTTCATCACGCGTCGCTGCGGATGTGTTAATGGCCAATATGCTAAACTATTAGTCAATTACGCCACCTCTACTTTTCATATAGTTAACATTTCTACCAACATATTAAATCATATAATGGTATTTTTGTAAATAATTGAGATAAAATGTCTAAATTTGTTCATTTTTTAATCTAGACGCTAGGAAAGCCGACACAGTAAACAGGGCAACGTTTATAAAAAAGACGACTCTTGCCCCAAAGAGATCGGTCATGGTGCTCATAACGAGGATGGACATTCCGTATATAAAAGTTGATAGTGTATGTTGAGCTGATAGTATTTTGGGCAATTCAATTTCACTCAATGTATCTTGTACATAGGTTCGAATGGAAATACTGCGAAGCTGAAAGGCTGGCCCTAATAAAAAGACAAACAACAAACTCATCCATGCAGAATGATTCAATCCTAAGCAAAGGGTTAGCACAGCAACGATCACCGAACTGTAAAAAATGTGATCGAACAAACGCTGTTCCACATGCTTTGCGAACCGCAACACAAGCAGGCCGCCTAGAATGGTTCCGCCAAAATAGTTTGCGTTAATAAAGCCCCACCATGTTTCAGGCTGATGTAAGACTTCTGTGACATACACAAGGATAATGGCACCAGTCCAAATACTTCTACCGCTCATGGATAGCATTTCTAAAATCGTTAATGTTCGAATAGTTGGCTTTTCATACATGAGCTTCCACCCTGAAAAGACCCTTGTAGCAAATGAGTCAGACTGTTGCTCTTGTTTGGCTGCAGCCCCCGTATCAATGATAAAGAGCATAGATATGAGCGACAAACTGTATAAAACAAGTGTCGTCAATAGGAGAAACTGTGGTCCAAGAATGCCAATAAACAGCCCTCCTAAAAGCCAGCCTAGTAAAAGGACCATTTGATCAGAAGTTAAGATATAGCTATTTGCTTTTAGTAAAAAGTTCTTTTCTACTAGACGTGGGATCATCGAATTTCGAACTGGAATGGTTCCTCCATCTATCAAAGAAAGGAAAAATACAATGATAAAAAAGAGAGGAATAGTAAAAGTTGATAGTTGTAGAATATAAATGAAAATTAAGCAACCGAAGAAAGTAATTTGACACATTTGCAAATAAATAATGAGTCTTTTCAGCTTAAATTGATACATAAAGAAAGGAATGAGTACCGCTCCAAGTGCTTGTCCAACAAACTGTGAGACAGCCACCATTGAAGCAATCAGCGTAGAATTTGTTAATTGATATGTCAGGATGGTCAAAACGAGGACATATAGCGAATCCCCAAAATTAGCCCTAATAAAAAGTAAAATGATTTATTTTTCATAGTGATCTCCATTTTCTCTTCATTATCACCCATAATAATACATTATTTTCTACACTTCTACTTTTTATAGCAATATTTTCATAATTTGATACATTATGACTAATTTAAAAAACCGCCAAAAGGCGGTTTTTATTTAGTCATATATATGGATGGTTGGTTCTTTGTCTTCAGCATTTTTCGTGATCAAGGCTTCTTGCTGATCTGAAGATGTGATATTAATTTCGATATTGGTACTCTTATAGTAATCCATGACTTCACCTGTTAAATATTGCGTGAAGGCTACGACTTCCGTTTTTCCGTAGAACTGCATTGGAATTTCGACTTTCATTTTTTGCAGGTTGCCGTCTTTGTAAAACCCTTTTCCTACGACACCAGTATAATTCGGGAAGTAGTCTTCGACTTTTGTTTTGAAGCGGTCAAATCGCTCGGAATCATCTTTGTAGTTGCCTTTCGCATTATCTGAAGGGAAGAAGACATTCTCCTCTTTGATCGTATCCCAATTGCCGATATCAGCTGAGCCTGCTTTCACATCCGTTTTGGCGATAAAGTTTCCTGGAACGATAGATGATTTTGGTGCTTGCTTATAAAGGGCAATCATGACAGGCACTTTTTGCAGCCCATCCATTTGACGAATTCGTTTGATCACTTGTTCAGCAATTTTTTCGCCTTCTGTCAAAAGTTTCTTTGAATTTTTCGAAGAATCGATCGTCACTTCTTGCTGCGGGTCACCGATATTTTCACGGTAATAATAAACAGAGTTCAGCGCAAGTCCAATGACAACTCCGCCAAGCTGTAAGCTGTTTTTATCTTTTCGAATTAAGTAATTATGCTCTAGCATCGAAGCTAAGTAAATTGGACTATTTTCATTTTTAGACTTTGTTGAACCTGAGTTCGGAAGAGCAGGATTTAAGCCTAGATTCTTAAAGTCTTTATCTTCTTTTTCTGCCTTTTTCAGATCACTGCCTGTTTTTTTGCGCGCCAGCCAGCCTAGAACGGTGTCCTCATCTAAATGCTGTCCTTCTTGGAAAAGGTAGTCGTTTGTATTAAATGACTCTGTTGCGAGACGCATGAGTCCTGTTTCAAATTCATCGATGTCCAAGCGTGTGTTGAGACGCTCTGCTGTTAATCCTCTCGCAGCCCCTTGTTTAAACGGCAGCACCATTTTGTAATAGGAGTCAGAGATATTGTACATCGGGATGATGGCTGTTTCCTTCGTTTCATCCGTTTTTTGTGTGACCTCTTCCTCTTCCTTTCCCCCAAAAGGTGCACACGCTGACAATACCAGTGTGAGCATTGTCAGCAGCAATAACAACTTTTTCAATAGAAAACACTCCTCTTATTTCTTTAGCTCCTCGAGCATTTTAGCTTCGTCCCAAATTTCAATATTGAGTTCTTCTGCCTTTGTCAGCTTACTTCCCGCTGCTTCTCCGGCTATGACTAGATCTGTTTTTTTACTCACACTACCTGCCAGTTTACCGCCTAATGCTTCGATCGCTGCTTTTGCATCGTTTCGAGCCATTTCTTCTAATTTCCCTGTCAGCACAATGGTTTTACCTGCAAAATAGGAATCACTTTCTTCAACCTTCACCGGTTTTGGTCCTGTATAGGTCATATTGACCCCAAGCTCTTTTAGTTCATTTAGCAGATTGAGTATTTCTTCTTTCTCAAAGTACGTAACGACAGCATCAGCCATTTTTTCACCGATTTCATCGACTTCGAGTAATTGTTCTTTCGTCGCTTGCTTTAATTGATCGATATCGCCGAAATGCATCGCCAAGGTCTTCGCCGCTTTAGAGCCAATAAATCGTATACCGAGTCCAAATAGTAAACGCTCTAGAGAGTTTTCTTTCGATTGCTCAATCGAACGCAGTAAATTGTCGACAGATTTTTCGCCCATTCGCTCAAGCTGAATGAGCTCTTCTTTCGTTAATCGGTAAAGATCAGACACACGAGAGACAAGCTGTTCTTGGAAAAGCTGTGTAATGACCCGCTCGCCAAGCCCATCAATGTTCATTGCATTGCGGGAAACAAAGTGAATGAGTCCCTCACGTATTTGGGCAGGGCATTCTGGATTGATGCAACGCAAAGCCACTTCGCCTTCAATTCTCACCAGCTCACTATGACACTCCGGGCATTCAGTCGGCATGTGAAACGGCTTTTCTTCTCCTGTACGCTGATCGATCAGTACGCCTGCCACTTCCGGAATAATATCGCCCGCTTTTTTCACAATCACTTGATCAAAAAGGCGAATATCCTTTTCTTTGATCAAATCTTCATTATGAAGAGAAGCACGCTGCACTGTCGTTCCTGCTACTTTGACAGGCTCAAGGATCGCCGTTGGTGTGATGACACCTGTACGCCCGACACTTAGTTCAATATCAAGCAGCTTTGTCACGACCTCTTCAGCTGGAAACTTGTACGCAACAGCCCAGCGGGGACTTTTTGCTGTAAAGCCGAGCTCTTCTTGCTGAGCTAACGAATCGACTTTGATCACAATTCCATCGATTTCATATGAAAAATCGGCACGCTTCGTTTTCAGTGTTTCAATAAGCTCGATCACTTCTTCAATTGTTTGGCACATCCGTCTTTCTTTGTTCGTTTTAAAGCCAAGTTCGTCGAGAAGATCAAGTCCTTCGCTTTGCGATTCAACACCGATTTCATCAAGCTCCGCTATACTGTAGACGAAGATATCAAGGTTTCGTTTCGCCGCAATTTTCGTATCAAGCTGACGAAGCGAGCCTGCCGCCGCATTACGCGGGTTCGCAAACGGCTCTTCTTCGTTTTGTAATCTTTTTTCGTTTAATGCTTCAAAAGAAGGTTTTGGCATAAATGCCTCGCCTCTCACTTCAATTGACAAAGGGCGTTTGATTTTGAGCGGGATGGCACGAATGGTTTTGAGGTTTTCAGTAATATCCTCACCCGTTGTCCCATCTCCACGTGTGGCACCTCGGACAAACAGGCCATTTTCATAACGGAGAGAAACAGCGAGTCCGTCAATTTTCAGCTCGACATTGTATGCGATATCGTCACCGACTGCTTGACGAACCCGGCGGTCAAAATCAAGAAGGTCCTGTTCATTAAACGCATTCCCAAGGCTGAGCATCGGTGTGCCGTGGCGCACTTTTTGGAAGGCGTCTAACACAGCGCCTCCTACTCTTTGTGAGGGGGAGTCCGCTGCTTTTAAATCAGGGTGCTCTTCCTCTAAAGAGATCAGCTCACGCATCCGCGCATCATATTCAGCGTCAGGAACACTTGGACGATCCAGTGTATGATATTCGTAGTTGTATTGGTTCAAAATCTGGTGCAGTTCCTCGATCCGGCGTTTCGCTGCTTCTTTATCCATCTGCTTCTTCCTTTCAATTCATCCGTTTTATAAGTCCTATCGGTTTATTGCTTCTCAATTGGCGCAAATGCTGCGAGAAGACGCTTAATGCCTGTAGGGCTTGGGAAGGCAATATCAAGCTCTGTGCTGTCTCCACTGCCTTTTACGCTCACAACTGTTCCAACGCCCCATTTTTTATGAGCCGCTTTATCGCCCACAGCCCAGCCAATACTTCCGCCGCCTGTGTTTTGAATGGTTTGAGTTTGTGGACGTGAGACAGGTCCCCGTCTTTGTGGTCTTTCTCTAGTTTGGCCAAATGGTGTTTTCGTTTCTTTTTTCTCATTTAGGTTGTCCAATAAATCGGCTGGTATTTCTCGAATGAATCTTGATTCAAGGTTCATGTTTGTCCGGCCGAAGAGTGTTCTCATCTTGGCACTTGATAAATAAAGCTCTTCTTCCGCCCGTGTGATGCCCACATAAGCAAGGCGGCGCTCTTCTTCCATCTCTGCATCTTCCATTAATGAGCGGCTGTGCGGGAAGACACCTTCCTCCATGCCCATTAAGAAGACAACCGGGAATTCTAGACCTTTTGCGGCGTGAAGCGTCATTAAAATGACCGCATCTTGATCTTCTTCCTCATTTTCATCCAGCTTATCAATGTCTGCGACAAGGGCGAGATCTGTCAGGAAGGTCACAAGGGACTTGTCTTCATTTTGTTCTTCAAAGTTCTTAGTCACAGAGAGAAACTCGTCAATATTTTCTAGACGGCTTTGTGCTTCAATCGTTTTTTCAACCTTCAGTGCTTCACGGTAGCCTGTTTTCTCTAGGATTTCTTCTGTTAATTCTGTGACAGATAAATACTCTTGCATATTTGTCATTTGATCAATGAGCTGTTTGAATTCATCAAGCGCATTGGCTGCCCTTGCACTGAGTCCAATGAAATCTACCTGACCAAGCGCTTCAAACATAGACAGGTCATTCATCTCCGCATATGCTGCGATTTTATCAACAGATGTAGCACCGATTCCGCGCTTTGGTACGTTAACAATTCGTGCAAAGCTAATGTCGTCATCTGGGTTAGCTACTAGGCGTAAGTACGCCAAAATGTCCTTGATCTCTTTTCTGTCATAGAACTTCGTGCCGCCGACAATGTTGTATTGAATGTTTGACTTCAATAATGTTTCCTCTATGACACGAGACTGCGCATTGGTCCGATAAAGAATCGCAAAATCGGATAATTTACGCTTACCGCTCTGATGAAGCTGATGAATCTTTCCAGCAACAAATTGACCCTCGCCGAATTCATTATCTGCACGGTAATAGGCAATCTTCGCCCCTTCATCATTTTCTGTCCAAAGATTTTTCGGCTTACGGTTTGAATTGTTTTGAATCACCGTGTTTGCGGCATTCAGAATACGTTTAGTCGATCTGTAATTTTGCTCAAGCAAAATCACTTCACTGGATGGATAATCTTTTTCAAAGGAGAGAATGTTTGTAATATCTGCTCCGCGCCAGCGGTAGATGGACTGATCCGAGTCACCGACCACACAAATATTTTGAAAACGTTGAGCGAGCAGTTTCACAAGCATGTACTGCGCTCTGTTTGTATCCTGATACTCATCGACATGAATGTATTGGAATTTTCGCTGATAGTGTTCTAATACTTCAGGGATCCGCTCAAACAGACGAATCGTCATCATAATAAGATCATCAAAATCGAGTGATTGGTTCTTGAGTAATCGCTTTTGGTAATCTGTGTAGACGTCGCTGACCACTTGATCATAGAAATCACCGGCTGTTTTGGCGTATTCCTCTGCGTCAATGAGTTCGTTTTTTGCACTGCTGATTGAACCTAAAATGCTACGTGGATCAAACTTTTTCGGATCAATATTTCGTTCTTTTAAAATATTTTTAATGACTGAAAGCTGATCAGATGTGTCTAATATAGAGAAGTTGCGATTCACACCAATACGGTCAATATCGCGTCGTAAAATGCGCACACACATGCTGTGGAACGTAGAGATCCAAATGTCATCCGCACCAGGCCCTAAAATGGCTTGGACACGCTCACGCATTTCACGTGCTGCTTTATTTGTAAACGTAATTGCTAAAATGTTCCACGGAGCCACATGCTTTTCTGCCATTAAGTAGGCAATTCGATGTGTCAGCACCCGCGTTTTTCCGCTTCCTGCTCCTGCCATCAAGAGTAGCGGACCGTCTGTTGCTTTGACCGCTTCTTTTTGCGCGTCATTCAGTCCTTCTAATAGATGATTCGATATTTCATTCATTCCATTCACCGCCATTTCGAACTTATGTTCTATTTTAACCCGTTTCGTCTTGTTTGACTATGATGACTTTTTGACTGCGCTCACTGTCTTTAATGCTTCTTTGAAATTGTCATAAATGACGTTTCCTACAACAACCACGTCCGCATGCTGCGCAAAATCTTCCGCCTGCTTTGCGTTTTCAATGCCCCCACCATAAAAAAGAACCGTATCAGAAAGCACTGCTTTCGTTTCTTTCACAAGCTCTATATCTCCAAGCGTTCCGCTGTATTCTAGATAAAAAATGGGCAGCTTCATTAAATGTTCTGCCACTCTTGCATATGCCCTTACGTCATCGATGTCCAGTGCTGTATTTGCCTCTGTGAGCTTGGCCGCTTTACACTCTTCATTTAAAATAACATAGCCTTCAGGCACGATCTCTTCCATTGACATCAAATCACCGAATTCCTTCATCGCATCCTTGTGAAGCCCAACAATCCAATCAGGATGAGAACTGTTTAAGACGGTCGGGATGAAATACAGATCGAAGCCCGGCACAATCATTTCATGTGTTGAGATTTCGAGTACACATGGCACAAGAAACCGGCGGACCTTTGACATTAATTGAAGCACGTTGTCCTCTGTCACATTGTCACTGCCGCCAATCAATATAGCATCCGTACCAGATTCGCAAATCGCCTCCAGCTGTTCATCGGATATTTCTTTATTTGGATCGAGTTTAAAGACATGCTTCCACTCGGTAACATCATACATGAAAAACGTTCCTCCATTCGTTTCATTCCATTTAAATATTATAACAAAATCAGTGACCGCAAAAAATGGGTAACCTTCTTCAGCTAAAAGTTTCATTCTTTTGAAAATGGTGTTCGTGACTTTAGGTTAGAATGCTGAAAACATATAGGAGCTGAGAGGGATGATCTTTGACCGTTCACTGATAGGAGAACTTTGTATCACCACATGTTATTATACAATAAAGGGACATTTTACTATTGATCAAAAAACCATACATAAAGCAGGTGACTCATTTGAAAAGAACCATCACATATGATCAAACAATCGACATCGGATACATCTATCTCCTGCCTGTGGGAATCGGGACAATCAAAGAAACCATTGAATTAGATGTGAATGAATGTGTGAACGCAGATATCGACAAAGAGGGCCGAGTAGCTGGTCTGGAGTTATTTGCAGAAGAAGCCGAGGTTTTGAAGCATGCACCCGTTTATGAGGATGAGCTTTCGTTACGTTTTACAGATCAGGACGTTCTCTCCACCTATCATTTATCAGGCATTGAATTTCATTTCTCGACGCCTGATCACAAAGGGCTGATCGGTTTTACAATTGTCGATCCTCATCGATATCACGTCAAAAAAAAGACAAGAAAAAACCGTTTTGAATGGTCAAAACGGTTTTTCCAAGCTATTGTCTCACTTCATTGAAATAATGGACGGATGTCATGGCCCCTTCATCGACCATCTTGTTGTCTTGAATATCTAATGGATCAGGGTGTCCAGCTTTTTCAGGAATCTTTTCATCTGAGCGGAACATGCTTGCCCATTTTTTGAGATGCTGTTTATTTTTCACTACTAATAACACAGCACCACCAACCCCTAATCCTGCAAGTACATACGCATTCGGACGCTTATTCATGTATGTTCCCTCCCCTTATGATCTTATTTGTAAGTTACCCCGCCTTTTCATTTCTAAACGTCACAATATGGTGAAGTGGTTTCTCTTTCAATGAAAAGTGGAATAACAACAGCAATGATAGAGAAAAGAGGGGATCTTCGTGACAACAACTTTCATTGTCATTGGCACACTATTAGTGATTTGTTTCATCATACCAATCATTTTATTCATCTGGATTTGGGTGAGAGATGAAAAACAGGAAGAGCATTCTGTCCTGCGAAACTATCCGGTCATTGGAAAGCTGCGGTTTATTTTTGAAAAAATAGGACCTGAGCTTCGCCAATATCTGTTTCTTAATGATCGCGAGGAGCTTCCTTTCTCAAGAAGAGAATACGAGCAAGCTGTTATGTCTGGGAAGTACAAAAGCCGGACGATGGGCTTTGGATCAAAACGTGATTTTGACAAGCCTGGTTACTACATTCGCAACGTCCTATTTCCAAAGCAGCGAGATGAGTTACGTATCGATCAATCTGAAAAAATCCAAACAAAAGTGTACCAGATTGATCAAGACAATTTACTCCGAAGAAGTGAACATACCAAAGAGGTCGAAGCAAAACCTTACTATCTCCATCAAGACGATGTACAAGTGATTGGCGAGCACACATGTCAAAAGCCATTCCGTGTAAAAGGCCTGATTGGACAGTCTGCCATGAGCTACGGATCTTTAGGCGACAGGGCCATTACAGCACTATCCTCGGGATTAAAGATGGCCGGCGGTACGTGGATGAACACAGGTGAAGGCGGGCTTTCTCCATATCACCTCAAAGGCGGAGCCGATATCATATGCCAGATTGGGCCCGGTCTATTTGGCGTGAGAACAGAGGATGGCGCTTTTTCCTTTGAAGAATTTAAGAAAAAGAGCGAGCACGAGGAAGTCAAAGCCTTTGAGCTGAAGCTGGCACAAGGAGCTAAAACACGCGGCGGTCATATTGACGGCAAAAAAGTCACCGAAGAAATTGCGAACATCCGTAAATTGCCGCCCCACCAATCCATTGACAGCCCAAACCGATTTGAGATGTTCCACTCCATTCCGGATATGCTTGATTTCATTGAACAGCTGCGAAGTATAGGCGGAAAGCCTGTCGGCATCAAGCTTGTGGCCGGACATAAAGAAAACATTGAAGAGCTTGCAGCGTACATGAAAAAAAGCGGAAAGCATCCTGATTTCATTACAGTGGATGGCGGAGAAGGAGGCACTGGTGCATCCTTTCATGAATTGGCAGATTCCGCAGGGCTACCGATTTTCACGGCACTCCCAATGGTTCATCAAATATTGAAGGAATACGGTGTCAGAGATCAGGTAAAACTCTTTGCTTCTGGCAAACTTCTCTCACCAGATAAAATTGCAATTGCCCTTTCCATGGGTGCTGACTTTGTCAATATCGCACGGGGACTCATGTTTTCAGTCGGATGCATTCGCGCCCAAGTGTGCCACACGAATAAATGCCCAGTCGGGGTCGCCACAACTGATCCAAAACTGCAAAAGGGTTTATCAATTGAAGAAAAGAAATACCGAGTCTGCAATTATATCCTTTCTCTAAGAGAAGGCTTGTTTAACTTATCCGCAGCCGCTGGTATTGAATCTCCCATTCATTTTAATGAGAAACATATTGTCTACAGACAAGAAAATGGTCAGACAAGTGAAGTGCCGACGTTCTCAGGGACACAGCCATCCGTCTAGTTTGAGAAAGGTGCGTTTTTGCAATTTTTTTCAATTGACATTTTGGCTCAATCGCGTATAAAGAACTTAGACAAATGACCAGGAAGTGGAGAGATGGAGGATGCGTGAGAAAAAGGTTCGCGGGATGAACCGGAAGACGAATGAGATGGTGACAAGAATTGAGGAAGGTACACAAGAGTTCCCGGCAGATATTGAACAAGGTTATTGACATCTCCCACTACCAGTTGCGCATGATTTTATTTGTTCAAGCAAAACACCTCAAAAAATCAAGCGATTGTCCATTCAAACACTGCTAAATAGAGCTGAACATCTCATTGATTTGAAGCCACTTGATGGAGAAGTATATCGTGTCGTGGTTGCAGTAGATGCCACTGAATGATGGGGATCACAAATCATTGTGTTTAAAGGAGATTCCTATATTAAAGACTTTTTCAATAGACATGATGATGATCAGAGATGGCTGCCTCTTTCCGATGCGAGAAACATTCAAAGGGAATGGGGTTTATCTGTGCCAAAGGATAGGCAAACCATAGGTTTTAAAGACATCATCGCAGACGAATATGGCATCTCTGATTTATAGGCGAGCTAAAATAAAAACAAGAGGGTTCGGGTTTGGCGAAATTAGTCAACTCCTTAAATTCCTTCCCGTTGGTCAGTCAGACATTTACCGTTGACTAATGCCAAGCCTTTCCCTCGACCGATTACGAACAGTAACACAAATTTAAAAATAACCGTTGTCCTTTTCGGCAATAGTCAATTTTTTGTATCTGTACTCATGTATCTCAAAATAAAAAAGAGTAGCCGCAGCCACTCTTAATTTTACTTATTCAACAATCGCGGCCTATTCAGGAAGAGACTTTCATGTTAACCTGCCATTTCTTGCGAGAACCTAAGTAAATATCCATCAGGATCTTGAACAAGAAATTCCTTTTGTATAAACGTAGTATCATTACTTTTATATTTGCTAACAGTTGGCTCTCTGAATAGTGGAATGTTTTGCTTTCTTAAACGGTCAATGACAGGCTGTACGTCTTCAATGTCTATTTGAAAATTGATTCCCCGTCCAAATGGGTGTTTTAACTCCCCAGTGTCCCAATGGCCATTGATTTCTTCTAACATCATTTGTGTTTCCTCTTCCAACGAAACAAATATAAATTTATCGTCTTCACGCTCATATTCCAATTTAAAACCAAGCAATTCTATATAGAACCATTTAGACTTTTCGATGTCTGTTACAGATAACTCTGGTATCAAAGCATTGAATCTCATTTTTTCTTCTCCACAACCTTCTGATAAAGTTATTCGGTTAAATGACCCGTTTGTTGCTTCTTTCAAGCCAGTCCTTGCTTGTCTTTTCAGCGCTCTTCATAAAAAAACTGTAAACAACTCCATTCTTGTTGAAAAGGATTGTTTACAGTGAAAACTGCTTTATTTTGTTTCGTCATTTGCCTGCTGTTCTGCTACGCGGTCAAGTGCCATTGTATAGGCATCATTTCCGTAGTTCAAGCAGCGTTTGACTCGTGAGATGGTTGCAGTGCTCGCACCTGTCTCCGTCTCAATTTTATGATACGTGTTCCCCTCGCGAAGCATACGCGCTACTTCAAGACGCTGTGATAAAGATTGGATTTCATTGATGGTACACAAATCATCAAAGAATCGATAGCATTCTTCCAGGTCTTTAAGGGATAAGATGGAGTTGAATAACTGATCTAAGCTTTTGCCCCTTAATTTATCAATTTGCATCTTTATACATCTTCTCCTTTACTATTGGCACCGCTTCGCACGACATTCTGCAGAGAAAGCGGTATCTTTCCTGACTATTTTTTTCAACCTCAGCAATGAGCTTTGAACGAATCATGACAGGTTTGGTTCTACGCTGGAAATGCCGTCAGTTCTTTCGTAAGCCGAAGCTTCTTTATCGTATACAAATTCGACAAGTTCTGTCATTTTCCTTGTTCGACAATCTGACAAACTTGTTTGCTTACGATATCAGAATCACTTCTGCTTCATTAGGTCTGCCCTAAAAATACAGGTTGTGCGGAAAGCTCGGCGAGACCACAAACATGCGCCCCGCCTCGCTCAATTATTCAAAATATGTTGGTCGGCCAGCGTAACCGACAGATTCATTTTTCAATCAGGCCATTTCACTCGTCATGTCAAAGCCCTCTGCTTCAACAACTCCCCATAAGTATTTTCACTTACATGGCAGTGAAGAGATCCAATGCTCACGTCTGCCCTATAACAGTTGTCAGAAATGTGGCAAAGATGATACAGCTCCACTCTGTTATATTTTAACGCATTATAGACGGAAAGAGTACAGTTTTTTTCATGACATCAAATATTCCTCTTGGTGTCACTCGAATATACGGCAAATGGGTACTTTGGAAAAAGACAAGTGTATCAATTGGGCAATCAAATGGATAGCCTCGCTCAATGAGCAGCTCACGCAAGGTTTGTATTTGCTGAAGAACAGTCTCAAATGGTTCAGCAGAGGCACAGCCTGATAATTGCAGCGGGATTTCGTGCAAAATTTTCCCGTTCTCTGTGAGGACGATCCCCCCTCCAATTTCTTTCATTCGCTTATGCGCCAGCATCATATCCTCTTTATTTTTCCCGATCACTAAAATGTCACCCGTGAGCGAAAATGAGCTGACAAAACCTTGTACTTTATTTGCAAAACCTTTGAGCATCGTATTCACACGCCACTCGCCTTTTCGGTCAATCAGGCTAAAGAAACTTTGATCATGATCACATGACAGCTGGTTCACAGAGTTATCAATCTCCACTGTATAAGGCTCCATGATGACAGCATTTCTCATTTTGACGCCTAGCGGCATGGAAAATTGCAAATCACTCGTCGTCAGATCATAGCCTAAATCTAATGGAACAAGCCCGCCATTTTCCCATTTAGTTTCTTGAAATTGATGCTGGTTCTCTCCATCTAATTTGAGGATAACCCCTTTAGATATCACCGTTTCAGGATTTGGATTCATTGGATCATCTAACACATTCAATGAAGCCAGACGTCCTGGACCGACAACCCCTAATAGGTCATCAATTTGATAGTACTTCGCAATGTTAAAGGTCGCCATATTGTATGCATCGATGATAGGCACGCCTTCTTCAAGGGCAATTGAAATCAAACGATTAATCATACCCTCCTCATAAAAATGAGGCGCCGCTCCATCTGTTGTATAGAAGAAGTGATCATAGTGTCTAAAGTCACGCTCGTGCAGCTCTCTTAAAATGTTCACTAAATCTGGGCGGATGGAAGAATGACGAAGTGAGACATGGTAGCCAAGAGATAAGCGCTTTAGCACATCGTCTGCATTCATCGCTTCATGATCGCTATCCGCGCCAAACAGCTTCATTTTTGTTAGCGTTTTCTCGGAAGCTCCGGGGAAATGCCCTTCAATTCGTTTCCTCTGCTTCTTCGTTTCTTGCATGCAATATAAAATGAGATCATCACCGTCCATCAATCTTGGCCAGCTTGTTAATTCGCCGCCTTGAAGGACATCAGGATGATCAATCCATTCCTTCCGGTAGTTGATAGGAAGCATCTCATCTTCATATCTGACTTCAGTTTGAAGATCATATCTAGACCACCAGAAATACTGAAATGGCTGCTGTTTTAATTCACATAGAGTGGAAAGCGCTTTCTTTTCATTGCTCTGCAAAAGAAGAAATAAGTTATCACTGACCATCGTTGTTGTGCCAAATTGAGACACATATTCTGCAAGTGATTGGGGATTATAAATATGGAACGGATGCGCGTGAGGCTCTATATACCCAGGCACAATGTATTTCCCTTCACAATCAATCACACGTTTAGCTGATTTATTTTGAGGAAGCTCTGCTCCGACATAAACAATTCGATCATCATGTATCCAAATATTTGCCTTCACCCATTGTTTTAAAAACGGGTTTAGCACGAGTCCATTCGTTAAAAGGAGTGTTGGAACTATTTTTGAGTCGACTACATCGATTTGTGTGCGGATGTCATTGTTTCTCCAATTAAAAGTACGTTCGGACATTCACATACTCTCCTTCATTTGTATTAGCCCTATCGTAACATAACGAACCACGTTACGCATTAATGAAACGTTACAATTTCTTGAAATCACACTTAAAATATTTAAAAAAGGAGATTTACCTTCAATGAAACCTAATCTCGGCTTAATGGAAGCGCTCATTCGAATTGCCTGTGGAATGACAATATGTACTGTGGCTGGTTCTTTATATGCTAGAAAACCATGGAGTAAAATGCTGCTTTTCAGCATCATGTGCGGCGGGATGAAACTGGCATCTGGTATTCTTCGTTTTTGTCCAGTGACATATATGTGTGAGCAGCAGGACACACATGAAGAGAAGGCTGAGTGAACAGCCTTCTTTTTTTATGATTTCCACCTCTGTCATCACTCCGCGGCTTCACACCATTCCACCATCGTACCTGCGATAATTTCCGCGGCTTCAATGACATGCTCAATGTCGATGGATTCATTCGGAAAATGGGCAAGCTCCGTTGTTCCAGGTCCGAAGACGATGATCGGGATACCTGCCGCCTGTGACAGTAATCCTCCGTCTGTTCCCCAAGGAGCGGCTTCGATCTTTGGCGGCTCCTTCTTGACCGCTTCATATTGTTCCTTCAATAGACCTAAAAGTGGATGGTCCGTATCGATTGAGCCTGGAAGCCATCTTGCACCAAACCATTCGACCTCAACAGGATGCTCTTTGAACCATTCATCCTTTTCCCCAAGTCCCATCATCCAATTTTCTAATTCCTTCTCTGCCTGCTCAACCGTTTCACCTGGCATCACACCAAGTCTGCCCTCCATTGTGAGCAAATCCGCTACAGAGGACGGCCAATCACCGCCTTGAATTTTCCCTATGTTGATAGGGATTGGAATCGGGATATGCTTAAATAGCGGCTCTGTGATGCGCTGATTTCGTTCTTCTTCAAGTGCTGCTATATGCGAAAGAACGATCATACTTTTTTCAATAGCGGAAACGCCGTGATATCTTGTTCCGCCATGAGCTGCCCTTCCTTTGATATGCAGTCTGAACCACTTAGATCCCTGCTGAATCGGAAAGATTTTCATATGACTTGGTTCTGGAATGATGGCCGCATCTGCTGTATACCCTCTCAGTATGGCTGCAAGGGTGCCGGCGCCGCCGCTCTCTTCTTCGACGACACTATGAAACACGACATCTCCTTTCAGCGGAATCTGTAGCGCATGCAGTGCCTCTAGTGCAAAGAGTAAAGAAACGTTTCCGCCTTTCATATCTGTTGCCCCGCGTCCATAAAGTCTCCCGTTTATGATATGCCCGCTGTAGGGTGGATATGTCCATTGTTTCGTATCTCCTGCTGGCACAACATCGACGTGCCCATTTAATAAAATGGATTTGCCGCCCCCTTTTCCCTTCAATCGTCCGGCGACATTGGGACTTCCTTTAAAGGAACGCCTCGGGGAATAGAAATACGGGTGTTCGAGCAGGTCTTCTCCGCCAATGTCCCATACATCTACATCAAAACCAATGGCAGACAGCTTATTTGCTACGATTTGCTGCACACCTTGTTCATTCCCTTGGGTGCTCTCACATTGCACCATTTGCTGAAGAAGCGCAATCGCTTCATCTTGGTGCTCTCTCATCCAGCTTCTGATACGTGTGATTGGCTGCAAGTCATTCATCCTTTCTACACAACAGATTTGACATCAGGCGCTAAAATTAAAGGTGCCTCTGTCGCCCTTATGACATCTTCCGGCTGATACGGCGGCATGACTTCACGTAAAATGAGCAGCTGCGATTTGACCTCAATGACTGCCATATCCGTTATAATCAGATCCACACAAGACTTAGCAGTTAAGGGCAGTGTGCAAGCAGATTTCACCTTTGACTCACCGTGTTTATCAAGGTGGCTCATCACCACCACAACCTTTTTCGCCTTTTGAGCAAGCTCAATCGCTCCGCCCATCCCAGGCACTCGTTTACCTGGCACAATCCAATTCGCAAGGTCACCCTGACTACTTACTTCAAGTGCACCTAAAATCGTCATATCCAGCATGCCTTTTCGAATGATGCCAAAAGCGGTCGTGCTGTCCATGTATGAGCCGCCTTTTGTTAACGTAATAGGAAAACCACCGGCATTGCACAAATTCGGATCTTCTTCCCCTTGTGCTGGTGAGGCGCCTGCCCCCATAATGCCGTTTTCTGCATGAAGCCATACGTTGTAATGCGCTGGAATGTAATCAGCCGCAAGGGTTGGGATGCCGATCCCAAGATTGACGATCATGCCATCTTCAATTTCCTGCGCCGCCCGTTTGGCTATGCGGTGTCTTATATCGTTGTCTCCCATGCCCATGTCCAGTTCACTCCTTTTGATTGCACGATCTGGTTCACAAATACGCCTGGTGTCACGATTTCCTCTGGATGAAGACTGCCTACAGGCACGATCTCTTCCACTTCCGCAATGGTCCGGTCTCCTGCCATCGCCACAATCGGGTTTGTATTCCGTGCACTTTTATCAAATATCAGATTTCCTGCTTCATCTGCTTTGAGGGCATTCACAATGGCAATATCCGCTGTCAGTGCAGGTTCAAGGATATATGTCTTTCCGTTTAGCGGCACGAGCTGCTTCTCATCGAGATTGAGACTATCCATGCCGACATCTGTCACAATGCCTGCCAAGCCCATCCCACCTGCTCGAATTTTTTCTGCTAGAATGCCCTGCGGGTAAAAATGAACGTCTAGTGTTCCTGCCTGCATTTTCTGTCCGGCTATTGGATTTGAGCCAATATGAGAAGCAATGATCTTCTTGACTCTTCCTTCTGTGATCAGCCGGCCAACACCTATTTGCGGGAAGCCTGCATCGTTTCCGATCAATGTCAGATCTTTGATATTCGCTTCTAGAATGGCGTCGATCAATGATGGCGGCGACCCTACGCCGCCAAACCCGCCAAACATGATGGTCATGCCGTCCCTAAAATGCGTGATCACTTCATCTACATTCACTGTTTTGTTCATCATCTTTCCTCCCTACATCGCAGATGGGAAAAACCCTCGGTTGATGACTTCTTGTTCGACCTGCGTGATTGTCTGCTCAAATAATTGAATGAGTTCATCCATCTCCTGCTGCGTGATAGAAAGCGGCGGTGCGATCATGACCGCTGCACCTCCCAATCCATCCTCGCCGGCGCTTGCTGGGTATACGAGCAAGCCATTTTGCTTTGCCGTCTCAACGACTAGATTGGTCATCTGTGCATGTGCAGGAAATGGTGTTTTTGATAAGCGGTCTGCGACAAACTCAATGCCAATGAGCAGTCCCTTTCCTCTCACATCTCCTATGATGAAATGGTTTGTTTGCATATCCTTTAAAGCATTCATTAAATAGCGGCCAGACAGATCCGCTCGGTCAGGAAGCTGATGTTTTTTCATATATCGAATGACAGCCAGTGAGACGGCTGCTGAAAGCGGATTGCCGCTATAGGTATGACCTGCCATCACAGATCCGGAACCGCTCAGAATTGGCGCGATGACATGATCCGCTGAGACGGCTGCCGCAATCGGTGAATAGCCAGCACTCATCCCTTTGCCGAGAACCATAATATCTGGTACGACGCCCCAATGCTCCATCGCAAACATTTTCCCAGTTCGTCCAAAGCCTGTCATGACTTCGTCTGCAATCATTAAAATATCGTTTTCCTCACAGACACGCTTCATTGCTTCAAAATATCCGTCTGGCGGCACTAGAGCCGCTCCCGATGCTCCGACAATCGGCTCTGCAATAAAAGCGGCAATCCTCTCTTTTCCTATACGCTGAATGACGGTTTTAAATTCCTGGACATACCATTCAACCTGCTTGCCCTCTTCCTTCGGCAGCCATGAACGATAGCTGTACGGCGGAGACAGCACTGGGTTCTTTTCGAGCAATGGTTCAAAGCGCTCTCTCCTTGCAATATGTCCGGACATCGACAGCGCACCGAGGGTGATGCCGTGATAACTCATCCATCGAGAAATAATGTGATTCTTCTCAGCCTTTCCCTGCTCCTGCCAATGCTGAATAGCAATTTTCATAGCCGTTTCCGTTGCCTCTGATCCGCTTCCGACAAAAAAAGACCAGTTCAGGTTACCTGGACAAAGCGTACTCAATTCATAGGCAAGTTCTTCTGCTGGTTCATTTGTGAATTGTGATCTGTACGTAAAGCTCACTTTTTCCGCTTGCTCGGTCATGGCATCAATGATTTCACGTATGCCATGTCCAATACTTGCCGTGACAGCCCCCGATGAGCCATCTATATATTTTTTTCCGTCCCGATCATATAAATAAATTCCCTCTCCTTTCACAGCCACAGGATAATGCTGATTCAACATCGGTTTGATTAAGTAATCCCGGGTCTCCACTTTGCCATTCCTCCCTCTCTCGTCAGCAGCTGCCTCTTTCTTTTTCATGAATCGCAAGAAAATTTTGTATACTTGTTATAAGATTAGCTTAATCAAGAGGGCAGTCATCCTCCATTCGCCACATGCCCGAATTTCACACGCATTTTTTATACATCGTGTATAAGAGTGTTCAAAAGGAGGTCATGAGTCTATGGCGATTCTCGTCAAAGATGCACTCTCGCTCGATATCATGAAGGGAACAAAGCTGCTTGCTGGAGAAAATGGACTGGACCGCCTCATTCAGTGGGTGACCATCGTGGAAATCATCGAGGACACTTCGAGGCTTTCCGAAGGGGAATTACTCGTCACAACCGGATTTGGGCTTGCAGAAAATAAGGAAAGGCGCATACGGCTTGAGGAATTGATTCAATCTCAAAGGCTATCAGCTATCGCCATTTATAAAGGTGTGTACTTAAGCGACATTCCAACATCACTCATTCAAGCGGCGAAAAATAGCGGCATTCCGCTCATCGAGATTCCGCCACACATCAATTTCTCAGATATTACAAAAGCCGTGTTAGAACAAATCGTGAGTAGCCAGCTTCATCAGCTTAAATATTCATCCGCGATTCATCAAAGACTGACCCAATTAAATGTAAGGAATAAAAATGTGACGCAAATTACAGAGGAACTGGCACATCTCACTGCAGCGAACATTGTCGTTCTTGATGTCTTTTTACATCAAACAGCGGCTCATCTCATCAAAGATGAAGTGACGTACTCTCCTGTTTTTGGCTTTCTGACAGATCATGAACCAATTGAAACCATGCCCCTTCTCAAGCAGGCAGAGGAAAAAGGGCGGCTCGTCTATGACACGTGCGGAGCATTTGTCCTCGCCGCATGTCCGGTGATTGCGATGGGTGATATTTTCGGGTTTATTGTGTCTTTAAAGAAAAAGGATACGTGGCATCATCTCGACGCGATTGCGATCGAGCATGCCGGGGCCGTGTATGCGATTGAATGGCTGAAGCAAAAAGCCATTCAAGATACAGAAAACCAAATGCAGGGACATTTGTTAGATGATATTTTGCAGCAGCAATATACAGAAGAAAGTTACGTGGTCGAACAAGCAACAAAACTGCAATATGATATGAGCGAGGAGCAGGTGGTGATCTACTTTCAATTCCAGCATCAGCACACACAGCTCGATCACCAAATGATGCAGCGTCTATCGCAATTACTCACCTCGATCTTTGAACGCAGACATATTCCTTTTTTACTAAAGACGAGACTCGATTCCATTTTTGTCCTAACACCCGCAGGAAAAAAAGCGTTTCAAGAAGCGGAATGGTATCGCGCAGCAGAGGAGTGCCGGAGCACTTGGTCTTATTTTTTCCCCGTCCATCCGATTGTCATTGGCATTGGGAGAGCCTATGACCAGATCAGTCTCTTTGCAAAAAGCGCAAAGGAAGCGCAGTATGCAGCAAGGCTTCTTCCGCTTTTAAAAACAGACGAAAGCATCATTCATTATCAAAAGCTCGGCTTATATGGGATGCTTCTTGAAATGAATGAAGCGGGTATGAATTTGCATGATTTTTACGTGGAGCTGTTAAGTCCTTTGCTTTATACGAAAAAACAAGGGGCTGACCTGATTCATACACTCGAAGTGTATTTGGCACACAATGAAAATATTCAAAAATCTGCGGGAGAATTGTTTATTCACAGACATACCTTAAGCTACCGGCTGAAACAAATTGAAACGAGAACAGGATGCAGCCTCAAATCCACTGATGATCGGATGAAGCTGCAGCTCAGTATCATGGCATACCGCCTATCTGGTCTGCTTGATCAGATGAGAACCATTTCATGATTCATTTGGTGTTTTGACCCATAGATTCATATCTTCAATTTTGTCAAAAATATAGCAGTTGTTTTGGAAGCGCCCGGTATACGTATAACCAAGCTGATAAAACACTTGATTCATTCCATAGGACAGTGAACGTGCAAGAGAATAAAAGACATAGATATGCATCGACTGGAGTTCCTTTTCAAGTGCTAGAATCAAATGATGCATGAATCCTAGTTTTCTATATGAAGGAAGGGTCGCACAGTCTGTTAATTCTGCATGACCATACGGCGCATTGATTTCAGCGGATGCTGCACTCACAATGTGTCCGTCATGTTCAACAACATAAAAAATTGTCCCTTCCTCCATTACCTTTTGAATATAATCTGACTCGTTCATTGGCGTGGGATACGTTTCAAAGACGGTATCATAGAGCTTTGCCAGCTTGTGAATATCCTTCGGTTCGGCTTTCCTCATCACATACTCATCCTGCCATGCGATTTGATCTTTTTTCACTTGCTTCTCTTGAATAGACGCAACCATTTCATCTTCCTTCAGCCAATAGGGGCTGTTCATCCGATCTTCGGTCAGAAAAAGCGACATGCCGTACGCATCACTTCCCAGAAAATAATGAGAAAACACCCCTTCAAGCCGAAAGCCTTTTTCTAAAAAAAGCGGCACATGCTCACGTCTTACTTTCACAATGACCTTAGAAGCCTTGCAGGCCGCCGCTTCCTGAAGAACGGATTGAATGACATCCCGCACCCTCCCACTATAATCATCTAATCGGATTCGCTCATTAAATGAATCAATACAGATCAAGGCAGAAAAACGCTCGTTTGCAAGTTTCTTCAATTGCACCATACACTCATTCCTCTCTAATGAATCAGTTAATAAAGAATGTCCAAATAGAAAACGAAACAATGACAATGCCAGAAAAAATGGAAATGACCCTATAACGAAGGGCTGAACCTTTTTTAACTTTGTTTTGCTTGATTGCTACACGCATGATGTGATTGGAAGCGACTAAAAATAAAATGAGCATGACGATTGCAAAGATAATAAATGCTTTGATTTCCATGTTTCCTCCCTATATCTATTCGTGATCCCATACTACTTCTTCATTTTCAATCGGCATCCCTTCTCATGAACAAAAAACACCTTTCCATCTCGTCAGATAGAAAGGTGTTTTGATTAAACGGTTTTCCCCGCAGCCTTCAGCGCACGGGCACCAATGTCACGGCGATAAAATAGCCCTGGTTGAATGATTTCTTCAACCGCTTCATACACTCTTGATCTTGCCGCTTCAAATGTGTCGTCAAATGCCGTCACATTTGCTACACGGCCGCCATTTGTGACGAATTGATCGTTTTCTTTTTTTGTTCCTGCGTGGAAGGTCACGACATCAGAGACCGTTGTTTGCAAAGCGCCGATTGGCGCGCCTTTTGCGTAGTCCTCCGGGTATCCTTCTGAAGCAAGAACCACACTGACAGCCGCAGTGTCTTTCCACTGTAAGTCCACATCTTTTCCATCTAGAATATCGAGGAATACTTGGACTAGATCTGATTCAAGACGAGGGAGAACAACCTGCGTTTCGGGATCGCCAAAGCGTGCATTGAATTCAATGACCTTTGAGCCTTCTGGTGTCAGCATTAAGCCTGCATATAAAATGCCTGTAAACGGACGCTCTTCCTGCACCATTGCGCGAGCAGCCGGTTTGACGACATCTTCAACAGCTTTTTGGACAACTTCATCTGAAATTTGCGGAACTGGTGAATAAGCGCCCATTCCGCCGGTATTCGGTCCTTTGTCATCTTCAAATGCCCGTTTGTGATCTTGCGCGATCACCATTGGGTACACCTTTTCTCCATTAACAAAGGCCATCAGTGAAAATTCCTCGCCTGTTAAAAATTCCTCGATGACGACAGAAGCACTTGCATCGCCAAACTTTTCATCCTCTAAAAAGTCGTGCAGACAGTCGATCGCCTCTTCAAGTGTCATCGCAACGGTCACGCCTTTTCCTGCTGCAAGACCGTCTGCTTTAATGACAATCGGCGCACCCTTTTCTTCCACATATGCTTTCGCTTCTTCAAACGATGTAAAAGTGGCATAAGCAGCGGTAGGGATATCGTAGTTTTTCATTAAGTCTTTTGCAAATTCTTTTGAGCCTTCAATGACTGCGGCTTTTGCATTTGGTCCAAATACCTTTAGACCTGCCTCTTCAAATGCATCGACGACACCTGCAATTAAAGGAACCTCTGGACCGACAATCGTTAAGCCGATTTTATTGTCTTTTGCAAAACGAATTAACGCCTCATGATTACCTTCATCGATTGGGACAAGCTTCGCAGCATCTGTCATTCCATCATTGCCGGGTGCGACAAATACTTGGCTGACAAGTTCACTTTGGTTCACTTTCCATGCGATGGTATGCTCTCTTCCGCCTCTGCCGATAATTAATACGTTCACACTGTCATCCCCTTAATGTTTGAAATGTCTAACGCCAGTGAAGACCATGGCGATGCCGTATTCATCTGCTTTTTGAATTGATTCTTCATCACGAATGGAACCGCCTGGTTGAATGATCGCTGTGACGCCTGCCTTCGCAGCAGCTTCCACTGTATCGCCCATTGGGAAGAATGCATCAGAGCCTAGTGCGCTTCCTTTCGCTTTTTCACCTGCTTGTTCAATCGCAATGTTCGCTGAGCCCACACGGTTCATTTGACCAGCACCGATACCTGCTGTCATTTGATCCTTCGCAAGGACAATCGCATTTGACTTCACATGCTTGACGACTTTCCATGCAAGCTTTAAGTCTTTCCATTCGTCTTCTGTTGGTTCTCTTTTCGTCGGAATGGAGATCGTTGCTTCGTCTAAGCCGTAGGTATCGATATCCTGAACGAGTAGTCCACCATGTACACTAGTTAGCTGCTTTTCTTTCTTTTCGAGATCAGCTTCGACATCTAGTGTTAAGAGACGAAGGTTCTTTTTCGCTGTTAACACGTCAAGTGCTTCTTGGCTGAACGATGGGGCGATGACAATTTCTAAGAAAATCGTATGAAGCACGTCAGCCGTTTGTTTGTCTACTTCACGGTTAAGTGCCACAATGCCGCCAAAAATAGACGTTTCATCTGCTTTGAATGCACGGTCAAAGGCTTCTGCAATCGTTTCTCCAGTACCAACGCCGCATGGGTTCATATGTTTTACAGCCACAGCCGCTGGCTCCGTAAATTCACGCACGATTTGAAGAGCTGCATCTGCATCTTTGATGTTGTTGTAGGAAAGCTCTTTTCCGTGTAATTGCGTTGCAGTAGCTAAAGAGCCTTTGCTTGGAAGAGCATTTTCATAGAAAGTCGCCGCTTGGTGCGGGTTTTCTCCATAGCGAAGGGATTGTTTTTTCTCAAACGTGACGGTGAACTGCTCTGGCTCTGTTTCGCCAACAAAGTTCGTTAAATAATCTGCAATGAGGGCATCGTAAGCAGCTGTATGACGGAATACCTTCGCCGCAAGCTCACGTTTTTTCTCAAGTGACACGCCGCCTTCTTTGATTTGCTGAACGACTGTATCATAATCACGAGGATCGACAATCACTGTGACGTCTTGGTGGTTTTTCGATGCCGCACGAAGCATTCCCGGTCCGCCAATATCAATGTTTTCAATTGCTTCTTCATACGTTACATCGTCTTTTGAGATCGTCTCTTTGAATGGATAGAGATTCACGACAACAAGATCAATCGGCTGAATGCCATGCTTTTCAATCTGTGCCATGTGCTCATCGTTTTCTCTCACTGCCAATAATCCACCATGAATGTTCGGGTGAAGCGTTTTGAGTCGTCCGTCCATGATTTCAGGGAATCCAGTGACTTCAGAAATCCCAATGACATCAATGCCATTCTCTTGAAGAAGCTTATGAGTACCTCCAGTTGAAATGACTTCAACACCAAGTTCTGTTAATTCTTTCACAAAAGGTACAAGATTTGTTTTATCAGAAACACTGATTAATGCGCGTTTGATCGTCATGCCTTCGTCACCTCATTAAGATAATTCTAAAAGTGATTTGATCACTTTTGGATATAGTGTGTGTTCTAGTTCATGCATTCTTTTTTCAATCGATTCAAGCTCTTCGCCTTGTTCAATGTAAATCGCGGCTTGGTCAATAATCGGACCTGTATCCATCCCTTCATCGACAAAATGGACGGTGATGCCTGCCACTTTGACGCCTGCTTGATAAGCTTGTCCGATGGCATCAAGACCTGGGAAGGCTGGCAGCAAGGATGGGTGGATATTCACAATTTTCCCTTTGTATGCTTCAAGTAATGTCGGACCGATCAGTCTCATATACCCCGCAAGGAAAACCCATTCTACTTCATGAAGCCTCAGTTGTTCGATGATCGTTTGTTCAAAAGCGGCTTTATTCGGAAAAGCTTTCGGTGTAAAAGCAAAGGAGGGAATGCCCTCTTTCTCAGCACGCTCCAGCACCTTTGCACCCGGTTTATCACAAATCACAATGGCGGCCTCTGCCTGCCACTTTTCTTCTTTTAACGTATCTATAATGGCTTGAAAGTTCGTCCCGCTTCCAGAGGCGAAGATCGCAAACTTCTTCATGAGAGGCTTCCACCGCCGAATGTGACACCTTCTCCTTTTTGAACACGTCCGATGAGAAATGCTTTCTCTCCATCTTGTTCAAGCTCACTAATCACATCCACAAGATCGTCCTCTTTTACAGCTAGGACAAAGCCAATGCCCATATTAAACACGTTGAACATCTCTTCTGCCTTCAACTGACCCTTTTCTTGGATAAAGGAGAAAATGGGTGGTACTGGCCATGAGCCGTTATCAATCTCAACGCCAAGACCTTCTGGCAGCATACGTGGTAAATTCTCAATAAAACCGCCGCCTGTCACATGTGCCATGCCATCAACTTTGCCGGCTTTTACTTGTTTGAGTACGGGCTTCACATAAATTTTTGTCGGTTCAAGAAGCTCTTCACCGAGCGGTCTTGTAAAAGGTTCATACGTTTGGTGCAGGTCAAGACCAGCGTCTTCCAGCAAGACTTTACGAACGAGAGAGTATCCATTGCTATGAATTCCACTTGAGCTGAGTCCAATGAGCAAATGTCCCTCTTTGATGCTGTTTCCTGTCACGATTTCGTCCTTTTCAACGACACCTACCGAAAAACCAGCAATATCATATTCTTCTTCTGTGTAAAGACCTGGCATTTCGGCTGTCTCACCGCCGACAAGTGCTGAACCAGACTGCTCACATCCGTCAGCCACACCTTTGACAATGGATTCAATTTTTACCGGATCTGCTTTTCCAACGGCTAAGTAATCTAAGAAAAAGAGCGGTTCTGCCCCTTGTGCAAGCACATCGTTGACACACATGGCCACGGCATCGACGCCGATCGTATCGTGTTTATCCATTAAAAAGGCAAGCTTTAATTTCGTTCCGACACCATCTGTTCCTGAAACAAGAACGGGCTTTTTGTATGGCAGCTCAGATAGATCAAACATACCGCCAAATCCACCTAGAGCGCCCATGACACCTGCTCGTTTTGTACGTTCTACGTGTGTTTTCATTCGTTTGACGGCTTCGTACCCTGCTTCGATGTCGACACCGGCGTTTTTATATGCTTCTGACATCCCATTCACTCCTTTTAGCTGCTGCTTTCCATGTATTTTCGGCAGAATGAAAGAGCAGCATATCAACTCATCTTGACTGCTGCTCCTTTATTCGATTATTTCGTCAGGACTGTTTCCTTCACATGCGGAAGAACTGTATCTTCATATATTTCAGTCGGGTATTTCCCAGTAAAGCATGCTAAACACTGACCGCGTTGCGGATCATCATACTTCCTGCCAATCCCATCCATTAAACCGTCTACAGATAAAAATGCAATGGAATCTGCACCAATTTCCTGTCTAATTTCTTCCACTGAATGAGAAGAAGCAATCAGCTCTTCGTGTGTGGATGTATCAATTCCATAAAAACACGGGTGTGCAATTGGCGGTGAACTAATGCGTACATGGACTTCCGTCGCACCCGCTTCTCTTAGCATCGTGACAATTCTGCGGCTCGTTGTCCCACGTACGATGGAATCATCCACCATCACGACACGCTTTCCTTCGACAACCCCGCGTACAGCAGACAGCTTCATCCGTACGCCCTGCTCACGCAATGCTTGAGACGGCTGGATAAACGTCCGGCCAACATAACGGTTTTTAATCAAACCGAGCTCATACGGAATACCTGTTGCTTCGGCATATCCAATCGCTGCAGAAATACTGGAATCTGGTACACCTGTCACAACATCTGCTTCGACATGCGCTTCCTCAGCAAGCTTTTTGCCAAGACTCTTTCTCGCACTATGCACATTGATGCCGTTGATATTGCTGTCAGGTCTTGAGAAATAAATGTATTCCATGCTGCACATGCTGCGGTTAATGTTCATCGAGAAGCGTTCAGATTTGAGGCCTTCGTCATTAATGATCAGCATTTCGCCAGGCTCCACATCACGTAAATACGTGGCACCGACGACATCAAATGCACATGTTTCAGAAGCGACAACATAAGCATCCCCAAGCATACCAAGTGAAAGTGGGCGTAAGCCGTTCGGATCAAGCGCCACGATCATTTCTGTTTCCGTCATGATTAAGAAAGCATATGCTCCCTTAAGCATGGACAGTGCATTTTTGATCTGCTCCTTTAATTCCATATGCCCGCTGCGTTTAATTAAATGAGCCAGCACTTCGGTATCAGAAGAGGTCTGAAAAATACTCCCTTGGTTCTCTAGCTGCTGCTTTAACTGCGTTGCATTCACTAAGTTCCCATTATGAGCAAGGGCAAGGCTGCCATTGTTTTGCGAACGGAAGAAGAGGGGCTGCACATTTTCAAAGCCGCCTCCACCTGCTGTCGCATACCGAACGTGTCCGATCGCACCTTTTCCTTTCAAATCCTTTAGCTCACCGTTTTGAAAGACTTCCGTAATCAGTCCAAGGCCTTTGTGTGACGTCAGGTTCTCACCATCTGTTGCAATGATTCCCGCACCTTCTTGTCCTCGGTGCTGAAGGCTATGCAATCCGTAATATGTGATTTGCGGGGCTTCTTCGTGTCCCCAAACCCCAAAGACACCACACTCTTCATTTAAGCCTCTGATTTCAGCAAGCATGGGATCGCTCCTTTCCATGCACGTTCAAGCTCGTTGACCGCTGCATGAATCCATTGTTGTCCTTCTTGATTTTTGACAGTAAATACACCATCATTTGTAACCGTTCCGACTTCTTTCGCATCTTTGACCGCCGCAGCAAACGCTTCGCGGTGCTCCGGTTTGACTGTGACGACAAAACGTGACTGTGTTTCACTGAATAATGAAGCTTCGCTGTTTAAATCGATTTGGATATCTGCGCCAAGCCCGTCAGTTCCAAATGTACTTTCAGCAAGTGCTACACCAAGTCCGCCTTCAGACACATCGTGTGCTGATTGAACGAGATCGTTTTGAATCGCGGCTAGCAGAGCTTCTTGACGCGAAAGCTCTACGTTCAAATCAATTTCTGGTGCTTTTCCGTAAATACGGCCTTCTGTCATCTTTTGAAGCTCACTGCCTGCAAATTCTTCCTTCGTCTCACCAATGACGAAAATCACATCGCCAGCCTGCTGGAACGATTGAGTCGTAATATGAGCAGTATCTTCAACCAAACCAACCATCCCAATGACTGGTGTTGGATAAATCGCTGTTCCATTTGATTCATTATATAAAGAGACGTTCCCACCGATAACTGGTGTGCTTAGCGTGCGGCATGCTTCGCTAATCCCGTCAGCAGATTTTTCAATTTGCCAGAAAATTTCTGGTTTCTCCGGGTTACCGAAGTTTAGGTTATCTGTCACTGCTAGTGGACGAGCGCCTGAGCAGACAATGTTACGTGCTGCTTCTGCGACGGCGATTTTCCCGCCGACCTCTGGATCAAGGTAGAGATAGCGTGCGTTACAATCTGTTGTCATCGCTAGGGCTTTTTTCGTTCCGCGAATTCTTAGTACGCCCGCATCAGAGCCCGGTGCAACGACGGTATTTGTCCGAACCATGTAGTCATACTGATCATAGACCCATTCTTTACTTGCAATCGTTGGCTGCTGAAGGAGCTGCTTTAATGTCTGAGCCGCATCTGTGATCGCTGGAGCTTCCACTTTTGTTTCTAAAAACTCACGATAGTATGCAGGCTCGCTTGACGGCTTATGATAAACCGGTGCTTCTTCTGCAAGAGCGTCAACAGGAAGCTCACATACCACTTCCCCTTGATGGAGTAAACGAAGCATTTTATCGTCTGTCACATGACCGACTGATACTGCTTCAAGATCGTATTTTTCGAAAATATCAATGATTTCTTGCTCACGGCCTTTTTCAATGACCAGAAGCATTCTCTCTTGCGATTCAGACAGCATCATTTCGTATGCGGACATGCCTGTTTCACGCTGTGGAATGAGGTCTAGATTCATCTCAATACCAGAACCTGCTTTACTCGCCATTTCCGCACTTGAGCTTGTTAAGCCAGCCGCACCCATATCTTGAATCCCAACGAGCGCATCGTTTTTGATGACTTCAAGGCACGCTTCAAGCAGCAGTTTTTCCATGAATGGATCTCCGACTTGAACAGCTGAACGTTTTTCTTCTGATTCATCGGAAAATTCTTCAGACGCAAATGTTGCACCGTGAATACCGTCACGTCCCGTTTTAGCACCAACGTACATCACCGTGTTGCCGACACCTTTTGCCTGCCCTTTTTTGATGTCCTCATGGTTGATTAATCCAACACACATCGCATTCACAAGTGGATTGCCTTCATAGCTTTGATCAAAATGAACTTCTCCGCCGACTGTAGGAATTCCGATACAGTTTCCATAGCCTGCGATCCCTGCCACTACTTCTTCAAACAAGTACTTCACGCGCGGTGAAGTCAGTTCACCAAAACGAAGAGAGTTTAGTACAGCAATTGGACGCGCACCCATGGAGAATACATCACGGATAATTCCGCCGACACCAGTAGCTGCTCCTTGATACGGTTCAATCGCAGATGGATGGTTATGTGATTCGATTTTAAATACAACCGCTTGGTTGTCTCCAATATCAACGATTCCAGCGCCTTCCCCAGGACCTTGAAGAACATGCTCTCCTTTTGTCGGGAATTTGCTTAAAACAGGCTTTGAGTTTTTATAACTGCAATGCTCTGACCACATGACAGAAAAAATACCCGTTTCTGTGTAGTTTGGCAGCCTGCCAATAATGGATTCGATTAAAGCGAATTCTTCATCACTCAATCCCATTTGCTGATACAATTTCTCTTCTTTAATTTGCTTGTGACTTGGTTCAAGCAGTAGTGACATGAGTGTCCCTCCAATTTTTCACGATAGATTGAAACAATTTAAGTCCGTCTGCGCTGCCTAGTAATGTATCCACCGCGCGCTCTGGGTGCGGCATCATGCCGAGTACATTGCCCTCTTCATTCGTAATACCTGCAATTCGATTGACACTGCCGTTAATATCGTCTCCGTAAGTGAAAGCGATTTGGTTATTTTCAATAAGCTTTGCTAAAGTGCCTTCATCACAGTAGAAGTTGCCTTCACCGTGCGCTACAGGAACCGAAATGGATTCGCCTTTTTGATAGCCGCTTGTAAATTGCGTTTCGTTGTTCTCTACAATGAGTTCAACTGGACGACAGATAAATTTCAAGTCTTTATTTCGTCTCATCGCACCCGGAAGAATGCCAAGCTCCTGAAGAATTTGGAACCCGTTACAAACACCGAGAACAGGTTTTCCTTCCGCAGCTGCTTTTTTCACCGCTGGCATAATGTTTGAAAAGCGAGCAATCGCACCACATCTTAAGTAATCCCCATAAGAGAAACCGCCTGGTACGAGTACACCGTCAAATCCGTCTAGACTCGTTTCGTCGTGCCATACATATTCAACTTGTTCACCTAACTCATCTTGAATCGCATGGTACATATCGATATCACAGTTAGAGCCAGGCAAGACGATCACTGCAAACTTCACTGTGCGACAACCTCCTCCACCTCATAGCGGTAATCTTCAATCACCGTATTGGCCAGTAATTTTTCACACATTTCTTTGACGACTGTGTCTAAATCACGATCTGATTTTTCAATGACAAGCTCCATGTATTTCCCGATACGGACATCCTTTACTTCCTGATAAGACATGCTGTGCAAGGCGTGCTGCACGGCACTTCCTTGTGGATCAAGAACGCTCTCTTTTAAGCTGACAAAAATTTTCACTTTATACATGTTTATGGCCTCCAAGTCTTTTGAAAATTTCTTCGTATGCATTTGTTAAGCCGCCCAGGTTTCGTCTGAACACGTCTTTATCAAGCTTTTCGTTTGTATCTTTGTCCCAAAGCCTGCACGTATCAGGTGAAATCTCATCAGCTAGCAAAATACGATTCTCGTGATCTATTCCGAATTCAAGTTTGAAATCAATTAAATTCACATGGCAGTCTGAGAAGATTTGCTTTAACTCTTCATTTACTTGTCTTGTGATCTGCTTCATTTCCTCGACCTGCTCTGGTGTCGCTGCATCTAAAATGCGAATATGATCTTCTGTAATGAGCGGATCGCCGAGTGCATCATCTTTGTAGTAAAACTCGATCAATGGTGTATCCAGTTTTGTTCCCTCTGGAATGCCAAGGCGCTTTGACATACTGCCTGCCACCACATTTCGTACAACGACTTCAAGCGGCACAATCTGCACCTTTTGAATGAGCTGCTTTGTTTCAGAAAGGCGTTTCACAAAGTGATTGTTGATCCCTTTCTCATGCAGCATTTGAAAGATTAAGCTTGAAATTTCGTTATTCAGTCTGCCCTTGCCTTCGATTTCAGCTTTCTTTTCGCCGTTAAATGCTGTCGCTGAGTCTTTATATTCGACATATAGAATATGCTCGTCATCGGTCTGATAGATTTTTTTCGCTTTGCCTTCGTAGAGAAGTTCTTGTTTCACAGTCATTCAGGTTGGCCTCCTAATTTGAATGTTGGCAATTTTCAGGATTGGGCACCTGACGAGCAGGTGGCCCTTTTCTTACGCAAGACCTAGACGTTCGAAAATCATATCGACATTTTTCAAGTGATAGTTGTAATCGAAGCAGTCAGCGATTTGTTCAGGTGTTAAGCGTGATGTGATTTTTTCTTCCGCTTCTACTAATGAACGGAAATGCACTTGCTTTTCCCACGCTTCCATTGCCTTCGGCTGAACCGTATCATATGCCTCTTCACGTGCCATGCCTGTATCGATTAATGCAAGAAGAACGCGCTGTGAGTAAATCAAGCCAAGTGTGCGGTCCATGTTGCGTTTCATGTTCTCAGGGAAGACCGTCAAGTTTTTCACAATGTTTGAGAAACGGTTTAGCATGTAGTTCAGTGCAATCGTTGCATCTGGTAAAATGATGCGTTCAGCAGACGAATGAGAAATATCACGCTCATGCCAAAGTGGTACATTTTCATAAGCTGTCAGCATATATCCACGGATGACGCGGGCAATTCCCGTCATATTTTCAGAGCCGATTGGGTTGCGTTTATGCGGCATTGCTGATGATCCTTTTTGTCCTTTTGCAAAGAACTCTTCTACTTCACGTGTTTCACTCTTTTGAAGTCCACGAATTTCAACAGCAAATTTCTCAATGCTTGTTGCGACGAGTGCAAGAGTTGCCATGTAATCGGCATGACGATCACGCTGCAAGGTTTGGGTTGAGATTGGTGCAGCTTTGATGCCAAGCTTCTCACATACATATTGCTCAACAAACGGGTCGATGTTCGCATATGTGCCAACAGCTCCAGAAATTTTGCCGAATTCAATGCCAGCTTTTGCTTGTTTAAAACGTTCTAGGTTACGCTTCATTTCTTCGTACCAAAGACCAAGCTTCAGGCCAAATGTTGTCGGTTCAGCGTGTACACCGTGTGTACGGCCCATCATGACGGTATATTTGTGCTCTTTTGCTTTTTCTTTTAGGATGTCAACAAATCTCTCAATGTCCTTGAGCAAGATATCGTTCGCCTGTTTTAATAGATATGAAAGCGCCGTATCCACTACGTCTGTAGAGGTTAACCCGTAATGAACCCACTTTCTTTCTTCTCCTAGAGATTCAGATACAGCACGCGTAAAGGCAACCACGTCATGGCGCGTGTCTTGTTCAATCTCTAGAATACGATCAATATCAAAGCTTGCATTCTTGCGCATGGTCACAACGTCTTCTTTTGGAATAACGCCGAGCTCTGCCCAAGCTTCACAAGCGAGAATTTCTACTTCAAGCCATGCATTAAATTTGTTTTCCTCTGTCCAGATTGCTGACATTTCTGGTCGTGCGTAACGTTCGATCATTTCCCGTTTCCTCCATCTCTTTCAGTCCATATCTTTGTGATGTTTGTCATCCATTCATCATCAAGCTGTTTCATAAAAGTCATATGCCCCATTTTGCGGCCGGTTTTCACTTCATGCTTTCCATATAGATAAAGCTTTGCTTCTTTGAGAAGCTCAGGTTGTTCTTTTGGGATGTCTACTTCATCGCCTAATAAGTTCACCATCATGCCCTCTGATAAAAGGGCTGTACCGCCAAGCGGCAAACCGCATATCGCGCGAACGTGCTGTTCAAACTGACTCGTCTCACATAAATCGAGCGTATAATGACCAGAATTATGCGGGCGAGGCGCCAGTTCATTGACGAGCAGTTCTCCTTCGTTTGTCAGGAACAGTTCTACAGCAAGTGTACCCACTAGCCCCAGCTTTTCAGCCAGTGTCGTTGCCAACACTTTTGCCTTCTCCTGAATGCTTTTATCTACTCTTGCAGGCACAATGCTTTGGAACAAAATGTTGTGCTTATGAATGTTCTCAGCGACAGGGAATACCGCAATCTCCCCATGAATAGAACGAGTGACGATGACCGAGAGCTCCATTTGAAATGGGACCCAGCTTTCTAAAACACAAGTTCCATGTGTGAGCAATGCAGTTGCTTCATGAAGCTGTCCTATTTCCTTGATCACATACTGCCCTTTTCCATCGTAGCCGCCTCTGCATGTTTTCAGAACGGCTGGCAAACCAACTACGGTTACTGCGTCTTCCAGCTCTTTTTCATCATGAATGATGCGATAAGGCGCGACTTCACAGCCTGCATCTACAATCCCTTTTTTCTCCGTTTCACGATTTTGAGTTAAAAGAAGAAGTTCACTTCCTTGCGGTAAATTGGCTTCTTTCTTCAATTGATTAAGTGCATCATAATCAATATTTTCAAATTCATATGTCACGACATCGCTGATTTCTGCGAGCTGTCTGATTCCATCCAGGTCACTATATGCAGCTGTGATTTCTGTATCAGCAACCTGTCCACAAGGAGATTGTGCGACTGGGTCTAAGACAGCTGCCCGGTACCCCATTTGCTTTGCGCTGACGGCCATATATCTGCCAAGCTGTCCTCCGCCGATAATACCGATGGTTGCGTTTGGAAAAATGGTCTGCTTAGCCAAGCTGATCACTGCTTTCTAGTACAGTCTGTTTTGTTTGCTCTCTTCTTTCTTCAAGGCGAGCAGCGATTGTTTCATCAAATGCTGAAATCATTTGTGAAGCTAGAAGCCCTGCATTTGTTGCACCGGCTTTGCCAATCGCCACTGTCGCAACTGGTACACCGCCTGGCATTTGAACGATGGATAATAAGGAATCCAGTCCATTTAGTGCTTTTGATTGTACGGGCACACCAATGACCGGCAGTGTCGTTTTCGCTGCGACCATCCCCGGTAAATGTGCTGCGCCTCCAGCACCGGCAATGATGACTTTTAGTCCTTTACCTCTTGCTTCTGTCGCATATTCAAACATCAAGTCAGGTGTCCGGTGTGCGGATACTACCTGTTTTTCATACGGAATGTCTAATTCCTCTAAGATATCGCACGCATGTTTCATTGTTTCCCAATCAGATGTACTTCCCATGATGACACCTACAAGCGGCTTCATTTTGTCCCCACCTTTAAGCTGATATTCGATTTTGTATCGTTTGACACGCTTCCCAAACCTAAGCAGCTTGTCAAACGCCGAACAAAAAAGCCCGATTTGCATTGCATTGTTAGGAAGCAACACAAACCGGGCCATGGTAAGCGCTGTTCGCTTTTGAAACGCCATGTCAGTTTTGTTCACTATCCTGCATAGTCCAGTCATTTACGGTAACTGGGTAGAAACTTATGGGCCATATTCCCAAGATTATATGAGGTTCGTGTTTTGAATTCATGTTTATCTTAACAACGGATGTTCATGATGTCAACGGATTTATCGAACAATCTATGAAGTCGTCGTTTTAATGTTCGGATTTAGACTATTTTTCCTTCAAATACGATTTTTTTCCCAACCGGAATGATCTGAATCGACCCATTTTCCTTCTTTTCTTGAAAAACCGGCTCCTCCATTCGTCGGACAGGCGAGTAGCCTTCCGCTGCCATCTGGGACAACACTTGATCGATCGACATGTTGTCTTCCACATAGAATTTTTTCTTCTTTGGTTTTGCGGTCATTCTTTAATTCTCCTTTTCTTCACAGCCTTCACCCAGAAGCCGCCGTGAATTGATTTGGGCTCATAAGAAATGATAAACGCCTTTGAATCAAGCGTTTTAATCGTTTCATATAATTGCAATTCATATTTTCTCGGTGTTAAAATTTGCATTGCTGACCGGTCTCCTTCAAGACCGCCTGCTGCCCAGGTGGTGACACCATATCCTTTTTCTCTCAATTGTCTTGGGAGATCGACATCTAATTCTTTTGTGATCACGTTAACAGTTGTGTAGCCAAGTGCCAGCTTCTCTTCAATTTTCATCCCGACAATGATCCCCATCCCATAACCTAGCGCATACGCAATGACATTTTGGATTTGATCTAAGTTATCAAGTACGATACTTAATCCAATCACATAAATAAGCATTTCAATCGTACCAGCAAATGCAGCTGCGTACCGTCTTCCTTTCATTGTTAAAATCAAACGCATGGTGGAAAAAGAGACATAGACAATATTAATGACTAAAATGATCAAAACCATGGTGAACGCATTGGATAAAAGTTGTTGAAGCACGATTCGAACCCCCTGCACTAAAAATCAAATAAAGCACCCCATATTCTACTAGAGAACAAACCTTGATACAATCAAATTTGCGCGAGAAAAACACATATATCTTTCGACAACAAGGGTGGTCTTTGTTACCAAGAGTTTACCCGTTTTTTTCTCTTCTCAACATGAAAACCTCCTTTTTCAAAAAAGGAGGTTTTCAGTGTGTGTATTATCCAAATCGAACAGGCACAAGTGATGGAATCAAATACTCTCCGACAATGCTCCAAAGCAGTGCAATGATGACAAGCTCCACCAATAAAAAGATCCAGCTGGCATACATCAAATCACCGCGCACCGCTTCATGCTCCGATTGAACCGAGTGAAACAGTACGACCGCAATCAACTGGAGACCAAAAAACATCATCACAGATAAAATGACCGTCACATATGGAATATTCAGCATGGCAAATACAAGCCAAAGGATGGATAAAACCAAAACCGGTACAAGTGCGGCACCAAACTTCATGATCACTTCTTTCAGTGATATGTTTCCTTTTAGCATGTACTTTCCGAGTAACCAGACGGTCAGCATCATCAATGTGAGCAGAATGAGTGTAAAGACCGCTACCCTCAAAAAGGCGTCACCAAAAGAGTAATGAATGCCAAAGCCTAATAAACGAGTCTTTGACGCCTTTAATTGAACATAGTTGCCTAAAGCAAAAAACACGCTGAATAACACAATCGAGATCCAGGCGTACTTCATCCGTAATGTTTCCGCTTGATTGATGGACCGGCTCGGTGATTTTAACATCGCAAGTCCATATGAGCCATAGCGCTTAAACGCGCCTCCTACACCTTGCAGCATACGCTGAATGGCAGAACGCTCATCATCCGCTGCTGCTTTTACTTTCGACGTTCTTCCACGTTTTGCGGCGCTTCTGCTAAGGCGGGATTGCCTCGTTTCTTGATCTATTGATGGCTCTTCATTTTTTAAGTCTGATGTACTTTGCTCTTCATCTTTTTCTAACATCTCATATCAACTCCTATCCAGCACAATCCTTATAGGCTCATACGAATGACCTATTCGGATGACTCCTCTTAAAGTAGCGGAGTCTCTCTGTTCAGTCAAGATTCCTTGACGTTCATACGAATAGACGGATAAAAGGCAGCAGAGGTTTTAAAATGCCAAGAAAATAAGACAAAACAAAAAAACAGCAGCTTCCATGAGCTGCTGTTTCAGCGTGTAGACAACCCCTCGCATTCGTTGTCAGTCCTGCGCGCTGGTGCTCACGAATGTCAAATTCGCTCCGCGCCAGTGCTCGTCCTTCCTAGACTTCAAAGGTTTTTTATCACGCTGAAAGAAAACAAAGGGCTAAAATAAAGATCATTTTAACCCTTTGTCAACAATTAATGATTTAAGAAAGCAAAGTAGAGAATAAAGATCACAAACAATCCGTACATAATCGGATGTACTTCTTTGGCTTTCCCTTTAAAGATCATCGTAATCGGGTAGAAAATAAAGCCAACCGCAATCCCTGTTGCAATACTGTATGTGAGTGGCATCATAATCATCGTTAAGAACGCTGGTACGGCAATTTCAAAACGATCCCATGCAATCTTCGCAAGCGGAGCGACCATCAGTGCACCCACAATAATCAAAGCAGGTGCTGTCACATTCGATGTAACGATGGATAAAAGCGGCGAGAAGAACATCGCAAGCAAGAAGAAAATACCTGTCACGACAGCTGCAAAACCAGAACGAGCACCAGCCGCAACACCTGAGCTAGATTCAACATAAGATGTTGTTGTCGATGTTCCAAGGACAGAACCTACAACGATTGAAGATGAATCCGCTAGAAGTGCTCTTCCTGCACGCGGCAGCTCATTATTTTTCATTAAACCAGCTTGGGTTGCAACAGCCACAAGCGTTCCTGCTGTATCAAAGAACCCAACGAATAAGAACGTTAAAATCACGACAAGCATTTGAATCGAGAAAATGTCTGGCAAGTGAATCAAGGCTTGTCCAAAGGTTGGAGATAAGCTTGGAATACTTCCCACAATTTGAGTCGGTACTGGGATAAGACCAACAATCATTCCTGCAATAGCTGTCACAAGCATCCCAATGAAGACACCTGCATTTACTCGCAGAACCATTAAAATGACAGTCACCACGATACCAAACACCGTTAATAAGACAGGACCACTATGAATGTTTCCAATCGAAACGAGCGTATTATCATTATTGGCAATAATGCCAGAGCCTTGCAGACCGACAAACGTAATGAATAGGCCAATACCTGCACCAACCGCCAGTTTCAGCTCAGCCGGAATGGCATTGATGATTTTTTCACGGAAACCTGTTAAAGAAAGGGCAACGAAAATCAATCCTGAAACAAATACACCAGAAAGTGCTGCTTCCCATGTGATGCCCATGCCAAGAACAACCGAGAAGGCGAAAAAGGCATTCAAGCCCATACCTGGTGCAATCGCAATCGGATACCTGGCAATTAGCCCCATCAGAATACACCCTGCGGCAGAGGCTAACGCCGTCGCTGTAAAGACAGCACCCTGATCAATTCGTAATTTATCTGGAAAATCCGGTACTGCTACTAAAGCAAGTGTGATCGGATTGACAAACAGAATGTAAGCCATCGACAAAAATGTGGTTAAACCACCGATGATTTCTCTGCGGTAATTCGTTCCTAACTCATCAAACTGAAAAAACTGTTTCAAGCCAACTGACTCCCTTCATGTCCTTTTGCTTTAGTCTGCCCCATTCACAAGTCAAATAAAAAACGCCCCAACAGTTTTGGGACGCTTGACTACATATGTGAATTCAGACGGTGACATAAAACAAGAACAATGCATGATTTATATCAAACGAGTGTGAATTGACGTAGTCAAGCTATTTACGGTAGCTTGGTAGAAACTTGCGGGCCATATCCCCGCTATTATACGACTTCTATCTATTTGATTTCTGTGTCTATTGTACCAACTTCATTTTTAAAACACAATACGAAAAGCGAACATTTTTCAAAGAAATGTCCGCTTCATTCGTCTTATTACACGAATTTGGAAAATCACATCTAGTTCTTTATACATCCTTCTCCAAATCCTTCTCTTTTGCAAAAACTGCTGCGGCTACATGGAAAAACTCTTTCACTGCCGGAGAAGCTTGGGAGAGAGACGGACAGGCAAGTGCAACCTCACGGTGATGAGAGACATTCAACTTTCGAATGTGCACAAGCTGCTGCGTTTTTAAAAACAGCTCAGGACCTATCGTGACACCAAGTCCTTCTCCGACCATACGAGCAATGGTCGTACAATCGTGTACTTCAAATAAAGTAGCTGGCTTCAATTGAGCATCAGAAAATATATCCTCTACATGTGATTGATACATGCCAGTCGGCATAATAAATGGTTCATCCGCCAAATCTGTGATGTCTACAATGGACTGCCGGTGAAATCGATGATTTGGATGATAGGCGACCACCATCTCATCTTTGATCAGCGGCAACAAGTCAAAGGCTTCATCCGCATGGCCTTTCACAACAAATCCAACATCAATGATGCCAGAGTCCAGCCACTCCAATATTTCTTCATACGTCCCCTCATAAAATTTAAATTCGATTTTCGGATGCTTTTTCTGATAGCTCACAAGCAGCTTAGGTAATAAACAAGCAGATGCACTGGCAAATGTACCGATACGAATCAAGCCCGTTTCGATATTTTTCGTTAACGCAATCTCCTGCTGGATCTTCTCCACCCTATTTAACACTTCTCTAATATGCGGGAGAAGCGTTTGACCGATATCTGTCAGCATAATGCCCTTTTTTCGATCACGAATGAATAAAGACACACCCCACTCCGTTTCTAAACTTGCCACTGCATGACTCACGGCGGACTGCGTCATATTTAATGCTTCAGCTGCTGCGGTAAAACTGCCAAGCTCGACCACTTTTGCAATAATATCAAAGCGAACAAAGCTCATGAGTATTCACTCATCTCCTTCATGAAAAACATCAATTTTACTTATGTTAGCACGGAATTTAAACTAAATACAACGTATCAAATTGAAGGAAGGGTTCAAAAATGAAAAACACATCACATCAGTTATTGATTATTCTTTTAGCTGTCGGTTCATTCGTCACAGGCACGTCAGAATTCGTCGTGTCAGGCATTCTAGATATGATTTCTGTTGATTTAAATATCTCCATTCCTGCTGCCGGGCAGCTTATTACCGTTTACTCTCTCTTTTATGCAGTAGGTGCTCTCTTTTTAGTGATGGCAACATCGAAATTGAACCGAAAAAAGGTTCTGTTATCGGCTATTTTTGTGTTTATTTTAGGCAATGTGGTCGCCTTTCTTAGCCATCACTTTATGCTACTCCTGCTATCCCGAGTCATCATGGCCATGAGTGGCGGCTTATATATTGTCGTCGCCACGAATTATGCAGCGCAGATCGCCCCTCCAGAAAAAAAGGGAAGTGCAATGGCGACGGTCATTACTGGTTTTACCGTTTCACTCGTACTTGGTGTCCCTATTGGCACATTTCTATCAGGTCATGTGGATTGGCACTACATTTTTCTCATCATTGCACTAGGTACTGCTTGTCTTTTACTACTGCTTTATCAATTACTGCCACGCATGGAGGGACATTCACATCTGCCATTGAAGCAGCAATTACATCTCCTTCAAGATAGCAGGGTGATCAGCGGCTTAGCCACGACCGTCTTTTGGATCTTAGGCTACACAATGGTGTTCACTTATATCTCACCTTTATTACGACAGACCGCTGGCCTCTCTCTTGAAATGACAAGTATCGCCTTACTCATTTTAGGAATCGCTGCTTTTATAGGCTCACGATTTGGCGGCTTCGCCGTTGATCAATGGGGACCAAACCGAACCATCTCGATCAGCATCATGATCCAGATGCTCGCTCTATTCACTCTATTTTTTACACAATTTTCCACAATTAGCGTCTTGATCACATTAGCCATATGGGGCATCGCAACATGGACAACAACGCCAGCGAAGCAGTTTTACCTCATCTCTCTAAAACCCCATGCATCAGAAACCGTACTGAGCTTTAATACAGCGATTATGAATATCGGCATGATGCTCGGATCGTCAATGGGCGGTGTGATTATACAATATACAAATGTCACGAACTTAAGCTGGATTGGCGGTTTAGCCAGTTTTGTTGCGTTCATGTTGATTCGATACTCGTTCCATCGTAATCGACTGGTCCAAAAGCAGACAAAAAGCGAACATGGATAACCATGTTCGCTCTCTTATTTTATTGACTAGCCTTTGATGTTTCTTTTTTGACTGGAATGGTTACCGTTATCGCTTTCTGTGGTGCCAACATATTCAGTTCTGACAAATCAAGGTAAAGCCCATATTCTTTAAAAGAAAAATGGTTTAATGATAAAGTCTCTAAATTCTTATCATCAAATTCAAAGGTGGATTGCATGGAAGCTGTCTTTAAATTCGTCATCTTCGCATGGTTCCCCTTCAAGTAATATCCGCTTTCATAGTCTGCTTGTGGATCGGGCCATGATTTCATCTTTTCAACATCGCCTAATCCAATGAATTCACCTATATTCTCCATCACATCCTGATCTAATTCTTTTTGATCTACTCCAGTAAATTGATAATCAACCATCACAGATCGGTCTTTTTGCTCTATCTTATTGATTTTGATTCCGATGCCATGATGCTTTGTTTTGAACTGAACAGGCAGCTTTGTCTGAAGAGGAATAATGTGGCTGTATTCTCGTTCGTTTCTCACATCCGTGTAAAATGTCAATTCAGTCGCCTTTGGATTAATCGGTTGATTCAAAATCGTCAAATGATCTTTTCTAGTTTTGTCAGAAGTCAGTTGTTTTTTTCTTAAAACGGTTCCAATCTCAAGCTCATACTCATTCCCTAAATTATCTTTCATTCCATCTATACTGACTTTATCATCTTTGGAAAAACCATTGTAATCAATGGCATATTGAATAGCAGAGCCATTCACTCCATTTTCTACCTTTACGTTTCTTATTTGATAACGTCCATTTAAAATAGACACGTCTTTTTGTCCCGCTAATAAAGTGGTTTTTTGCTTAACCACAGGTAACTTGAAGCGCCAATTTCCTACAATATCCCCAATCTTCGAAATAACAAGCGGTACTTGTTGACCTTGTTTGATCGTTTGTCCATTTGTATAGACTTCCGTCTGCCCAACATAGCGGCCATCTTTTAATTTTTTTAACTCTGTTTTATCAAAATTCAGTTGAAAGTTTCCATCGATTTTTTCTGGATTCACTCTAAACGATACAAAATCTTCTTTTGTATGGAAATTCTCCACAGTAAACGTATAAACAAGCCGCCCGGCGTCATAGTACACACTGTTCACTTTCACAGTAACCCCTCTTGATTCAGCCCCCTCATTGACATGCTTCACCAAATCACTCTGAAAAAGAGACATTCCTACTTTATCGTGAAACATCATATAAAACTGTCCAATAATCGGGACACGTGCCATCGCTGTATTAAGAGAAGGAAAAAGGAAGCCTGATGAAAAATAAAGAACGATTAGTATGATGACAGAGTATATTGGCGTTCTCCAATTCCATGTGAACCAACGTCTTTTCTTTTCCGCTTTCACATCTCCTATTGCTTGGCGAACCGCAGAGGTTACTTCCACAATTGGTACTTCAATCTCATCATAAAGCTTTTTCATTTGTTTTCGTTCCATCGACACTCTCCTCCTCTTCCAACGTTTGCTTTAATAACTTTCTTGCGCGATACAAATGAGTTTTGACCGTTCCTTCAGGCATACCCATCTGCTGAGAAATCATCGAAATCGAATAATCTTGAAAATAAAATAGCTGAATCACAATCTGGTATTGCTCATCTAACACATCAAGAGCATGTTTTAAATCTAATTTGTCTTCCAAAAAATCATTCCGCTCAACGCTTTCGTGCTGCTGTTCAAACGGCACAACATCTTGCTGCTTTTTCTTCATCGCAAAAATCGTATGAATCAAAATCCGAGTCAGCCAGCTAGAAAAATAAGCTGGTTCTTTCAAACCAGATAGATGCTTAAACGCTTTAAATACTGTCTCCTGAACAGCATCTAACGAATCCTCTTTATTTCTTGTGTAGAGAAAAGCCGTTTTATATACACGCTCCTGATACATCAGCATTAATTTCTCAAATGCCGGGACATTCCCTTTTTGTGCTTTTTTAATTAGACGCACATGCTTCATCTCACTCACACCTCCTACACCTGTTAGAGCAAGCTTTCTCTCAAACGGTTTCAACAAACGGACATTTCTTTTACTTAGCATATGTCGGATAAAAACAGAAAAAGTGAATAATGGAGTCGAAAGAATAAGTTGGATATTTGATATAATGGAAGAAATATCTACAAAAAGGAGTATGTCGATTGTTTCTATTTGAAGAACCTACGTGTGCTAGCTGTTAGAAAAAGATAGAAGGAAACGAAGAAGTTTACGTTAAGCTGGTCTATCCAAAGAGAAAAGGAATGACAGAGGTGAAGGCTTGGCTGAGGAATGAAGGGGTTTTTTATTGTAAGGCATGTTATAAAAAAACAACATAAAAACGAGCATTTCAATAGAATGCTCGTTTTTACTTTCTACTATTTCACTCCTGCTTACTACGAAGTTCAATGAGTGCTAGTGTATTGTCATTGAAAAAGAACTCCAAAATGATACCGTTTGATTGATCTTGATATTGTATACCTTTGCTATACCCTTCGACAAACCAGAGCTTCTTGAATTGATCTCCATATGTTTGTATAACAGATGAATAATCTTCTCCAATTTTAACTCCCTTAGATGTTTGAAGATTTTTTTGTTTTGATTGATTGTACATAGATATAACTCGATGATGTTGATCAACTGATACGACAAAATCTTGATTTTCTTTTTCCATGTAGACCATCTGTTTAGGATGAGAGAATTGAGAATTCTCCACAAAATTATGATCTCCCCTGAATGTTTGACCGATCTTAAAATGACCTATCGATTCATCTGTTAAAGTGATAGAGTGAAAATTAAAAAACATAGCTATCCAAACAACTAGTACGGTTCCTCCTAAAACAGAACCTACTATCACTAACACTTTAGAACGAATGATTCCCTGTTTAAATAAATAGATCACTAAAGATACGGCGATCATCACGATACAAATCATGATTAGAAATATACCCATTTCTCTTATCCTCTTTCTCTTTAGTATAATTCGCATGTAAATGATTACCACGATGATAATTTCATATTATACCAAAGCATTCCACAAATTCGACCAGTACAGGTATAATTTAAACAAAATAAACAATAGGAGACAAATATGACTAGACATAAATTGGTATTTCCACAATCATTTCCAACAATTCATACCGAAAGACTGATCTTAAAACAAGCAACGATCGCAGATGCTAAGGATATGCACATCTATTTATCCAATGAAACCGTGTGCCGTTACATGGGCATTGATGCACATGAAACCATCGAAGACACAAAAGGAGAAATCAAGTGGTATGACAATATCTTCAAAGAACAAACAGGCATCCGGTGGGGCATTTCTTTAAAAGATGACCCTGCGATCATCGGCAGCTGCGGATTTTTTCATTTGGAAAAACAGCACTGCCGCACGGAAATCGGCTATGAATTACATCACGATCATCGGAGAAAAGGCATTATGAGTGAAGCGATTGATGCGGTGTTAAAATATGGATTTATAGAGATGAATCTGAACCGAATTGAAGCATTGATAGACCCTGATAATCTAACTTCTGTTAAATTGTTAGAGCAATTTAATTTTGTGCGTGAAGGATTGTTGAGGGAATATGAGTATGGAAAAGGGAAGTTTGATGATGTGCTTATATATGGGTTGTTGAAAAAACATTAGTTACTAAATTCTTATAATAAAAAAAGTCCTATAACCTAATTTTTAAAAAAGGTTAAGGACTTTTCATTAATATTTCATATTGATTGTTGTTAAGAGAAATTCCTCGATTTTCTGTTCAACTTTCACATCAGTGGTCTTAAGTCTAAGGAGTGGTATTTTAACCTTTTCCAGAATGCTATCTTTAACACTATCTCGTTCTTTTTGTATTGGTGTATCATGATAACCACCATCTACTTCAATAACTGCCATAGGTACTTTACCTACCTTATAATAAAACACAAAATCACAGCTAGCTCTTTTTTGAAATTTTTGCTCTCTTTTCGTAAAATTACTGTCCGCTTTGACCAATTGAGATAATTTTATATGCATATGAAAGTGTAACATTTTAAAATCATCCTGTAACATCAATTCTTTAAGAATTGATGCAATTATCTGTTCAGATTTAAATTTTGAATCTTTGTCATTTAATTTTACTTTTAACTTCTCTAGCGATTTATCATATTCATTATAAAGTAAATCAAACGCAGAGATAACAGGACTTTCATGTATCTGATCGTTATCAGCATAGTACTGAATATATCGGATAAGTGCTGCAATGTCTTGGTTATAAGGTAAAAAAACTCTATTACCTGTTACTAATGTAAATTTATGCTTCGCACGAGATACAGCCACATTTACTAAGTTTGGATTATCAACAAAATCCATCTTACTTAAACTACTTTTCTTATTATCAAGAACTGTAGAGAAAATAATATTGTTGCGCTCTTTACCCTGGACTTTATGAATTGTGGAACTAGAGACATTATTGCCTAAATACTTTTTTGACAAGTTGATTTGTGCATTATAAGGAGCAATAAAACTAGTCTCTTCTGCTTCCCCAGCTCCTACTTCAAGAATTGACTCTAGTTCTCTTTGGTTAGCATTCCATCTCATATGATTTCCTTTTGAAGTTGTAATCAACTCTAAAGACTGCTCTCCATTATCCTCAGTCATTGGGATTAGCTGATTGTCATAAAATTGTTGATTACAAAATTGAATAATTTTCGGGTGACATCTGTAATGCTCTTTTAGTAAAGTTATAGGGATCTCCTCTTTTAAACACGAGATAACAGAATCTAGAAAGCTCATTTTTCTACTATCATAAACAGGAGATGGTGGCTCAATTTCACTCTTAATCTCAATATGTGGTAGCTGCTTTCTATCCCCAACAACAATCAAATTCTTGGCACAACCTGCACTTAAAATTCCTGAAATTATTTCTTGCTGAGAAGCTTCATCCATAATAACATAATCAATTAATGTACCCTTACCTATTGCATTAATTATTGATTGACTTCCACTTCCTAAGATTGGATATCTATTTAAGAACTGATTAAATAATTGTTTATAATTATCCAACTCAAAATTAAATGACTTAGATGGCATAGTTTCACTCAAATAATTTTTAAGATACCCCATAGAATTCTGAGTTAAATCTTTCAATAGCTCTCCAAAATTTTGGCTTTTCAGCTCGTTCTCATAAGTATCAACTTTTTTCTTTTTACGTTCTAATAAACGTTGATAAAACAAGAATTGAAGTGAATAAATAAAATTGTCGCGCTCATTAATATCATTAAGAAATCTTGTACGAATCATTTGATAATTAAAAAGCAATTGCAATTTTTTCTTTAAGGAAACTTTCGCTTTAACTTGATGATCTAGAAAAACCATTAAGTCAACTAATTTTCTGAGACTAAATTTATATTTTTTTAGAGGGATCAGTTTTACATCAGGTCGTTCTTCGTGTCGCCACTTTTCTAGATAAGATAATTCTATAGACAATTCATTGATTTCAGCTTTTAACCTTGCTACTTGATTTTGTGCATGCAAATGTTTTTTTAACTTCTGGACAAGCTCATCGATTTCTTCTATTTCTTTTACGTATTGTATATTTTCATTAACATTCTCAATCAATGATTGAAAAAACTCCTTCTGATTACTTTTGTTACCTAATTTTGCTATTATATGTCCTAAATTCACCTTCTCAAGTTTCTCATACACATTATTCACAGCATCATTATTATTAGAAACTATTGCTACTGTATTCCCATTTATTAATATGTTAGCAACAATATTAAGTATTGTCTGAGTTTTGCCTGTTCCTGGTGGTCCTTCAATGACACTTATCTGGGATGAAAATGCTGCTTCGACTGCTTTTAATTGAGATTCATTTAATCCGAAAGGGAATATTAAATGTTTTTTTGGTGTTCTTTTTTCTGTTTCACCACGACAATAGGCATTTAAAGCTGTTCCGGAATGAGGAACAATTCTTTCTAACTGCCGTATTATATTCTCGGCTATATGCTTACTAGTAAACTTTAAACGTTCTTTTGCAACTGAAGTAAAGTATGAGAATACTTCTCCATTTTTAAAATTTGCCGAATATAAAATTTGAGCGTTAACACTCTCCATAATATATAGTTTTTCGGATTCCGGGTATTTTACTACGATATATTTATTTCCATAATGTATTGCCTTCTCAATAATACTGAACGTGTTCTTTTTTTTATTATGTAGTAAGTTTCCTTTACAATCTATTGTGGGTTCAATCACACATTGATCTAACGGTTTATAAAAGAACTTCCCTGATGGAAATTCAACTTTTAACATAAGTTTATCGGAATCTTTTTCAGTACATATTTTCCAATCTTTGATTTGATCTGATTTATCTTGCCCATCCATATATATTAAAACCATAAGAAAACACCATCCGTATGTTTAGTTAATTCTAATATACTTGAAAATATTTTGATTTTCATCTAAATTCTGGATTTTCAACTTAATCAAATTTATGAGATAAAAATATTTTTTGATATCATATAATCAAATGAATATATCTAAATGATTGTACAAACACAATATTTAACAAATCATACTTACCGAGGAAAACTATGAAAACAAAACTCCATTTCATTCAAAAGCAGCAATCAGAATATGTTTCTTTTCACATTTATGAGCTTAATTCGACGATTGAAAAGCTTGTCCAGCAGGTGGAGCAATCAGTCCCCTTCTTCCTAGCGAAAGACCCTGAGAAAGAAAGCATGAAAAAGATCTATTATCACGACATCTTATATATAGAAAGTGTCGATAAAAGATCGTTTTTATATACGACAGATGGGGTGTTTCTCATAAAAGAAAAGTTATTTGAACTCGAAGAGCAACTTGAGGCGCATGACTATGTCAGGATTTCGAAATCGATGATTCTTAATATTGATTCTATAGCCGCTATTTCTCCTAAAACGAGTGGCCGTTTCGAGGCAACCCTGACAAATGAGGAAAAAGTGATGATTTCACGTTTTTATATTCAAGCATTAAAAGAGAAGCTTGGGTTACGGAGGAAGTGAAAAGGATGAGACGTTATATCATCAATCTTTCGATCACATTTTGTATGATCTTTACGGCGTTAGTGCTGATTTACTGTTTCACATTTGGATCAATGCCGATTTACATTTTACAAGCAATCATTTTAAATTCCTTTTTTTCAAGCGCAATGACTTTCTTGCTATACCCAAAACAAACATATAGCCATCAACGGATTCTTTTTCAACAAATCCTTTATGTTGTCCTTGTGATGTGTATGATTATGACAACTATCATTATCGTCAGCGGGGAAATCAGTCTCCTTTCATTCATCGTGAATTTCCTTGTGGTTATGGCATTATTCTTTTTGATCAAGTACCTCTTGTATAAAAAAGATCAGGCAACCGCTGCGGAAATCAATGAGTTTTTACAGCAGCGAAAGAAACGAACAACTTAATCTGCATCTTAGGGCTTAAAATTGACGTGTTAGGAAAAATAGATTGTGGCTCTTGCTTGATTCCACTACTCTGACGTTAGAGGGGGAATCAACAATGAAACCAATGACAATCATTCCAAAAGCTGTACTTCTAGTGCTGTTTTCTTTAATCATCCCAACAAGTGCAGGTGTCTATATATCCATCAAAGAAGTAACCGACCCAATGACCATCTATATCATCAATGGCTGTGCCATGCTGGCTGGGTGTCTCTTTCTTCTATTCATTATTCAGAAAAGTCGTTTTCACTTGAAAGAACTAGGCTGTCGAAAAGGGGCTCTCGGGATGTGGGTCATTCCCATTCTTTTCATTGAGGCCATCCCTTTTATTGCTGGATTAAACAAGGAGCTATCCTTACCTTCCTTTACTGCACTTTGTTTCTTCATGGTGTGTGTCGGTATTTTTGAAGAAGGTATTTTTCGAGGCATCCTGTTTCAATATTTAAAACAGATCAACCTAAGTACCGCCATCTGGGGATCTGCCGTACTATTTAGCCTTGGTCATTCTGCTAATTTACTAAGCGGAAAAAGCCTCACATTAACAGTGGCGCAAATCTTTTTCGCCTTTTTATTTGGATTCGTTGCAGCTGAAATTGTGGCACTCACTAACAGCCTGCAGTGGGTCATCATATGGCACGCGGTTCATAATATCGTGGATCAAATGACAAATGGGCATACGCCTGTGGAATTGCAAATGTTTTTACTATCGATTCAATGTGTTATCTTGCTTGTTATTTCGGTGGTGTTGTGGAGAAAATTAAAAATTAAAAATTGAATGCTTCATACTGAAAGATGAGTAGAACAGGAGGAAAGAAAAGAAATGAAGGAGCACACTTGGATAATAGAATGGTTTCAAAAGTGCGAAGAACTTGAAATAAAGCCATGGGAATGGGATTTCAAACAAAGTTATATCAAAGAACCGATACCAAAAGATAAATCATCTATTGAGTTAATATTAGATTATAAAAGTCGTAAACTCAAAGAAATTGGAATCTGTAATGTCACCAAAAAAGCTGGTCGCAAAGCTGACTGTGATAAAGAACCTTTTTATATTTATCAATTACTTTGGAGTACTGATTATGAGCCAAAGCCTAAATCACAGCTTTCTCTAGATCGTCACAATTTGCTCCGTGGAGAAACAATGAATTCGTTCATTACAACTTTCAATCATTCTAAAAAAATAACTTCTGATAATCATCTCAAACTTGAGTTTGAAAAATTCGCTACTGCCACTCACTGCATTGGAAATTTCACCGTTTTACCACATTGGATGAATTCGGGCCGTTATTTATTTTCTCAAGATTATTGGGATGTGACGATGTATTCACTTTTTGAATTCTTTCAACCATTAGGATGTTGGAAACAGTTCGTCGAACGATATTTCCTTCAACCTTATGTGAATAATGATGAAGAATGGACAGTGAGTGAATTTTGGAAAGGACATTTTGATAGCATAGGAAATTACAATCATTTAAAACCTCAAAATGAACAAGAATTAAGTGAGTACCTACATAAAGTAAATCTTAGGATTGAAGAACGAGGCAAATGGATGATCAAAAAAGTCTGTGAAGAATTGAAATTACAGCACTTCACATTTTATGATGAACTAAAAGATAGACAAATTCGTTTTTCCAACGAATTGAAATAAACCATAATGAGCGAGCTCAGTGTTCGCTTTTTTATTTTCTAAAAGGAGTTCCCAAATACAGAAAAATAAGATCATAACAAAAAGCAAGCTGATATCCTAAACGCCATATCAGCATCATGTTATCAAGCTTATTCATCATGCATATAATCCTCTTTTAGCATGCTGTATATTTCTAAATCAACAACTCCTTTGCCTGACCATAAAACAGCTTGTCTAAGCAGTCCTTCTTTGATAAAACCATTTTTCAATAGGACTTTTTTTGATACTTCATTTGCCGGCATGACCTCCGCTTGAATTCTATTCATATCAATCTCTTCAAACAGAAATTTCAATAGTGTAGAGACAGCTTCTGTTGCGATGCCTTTGCCCCAATGTTCCTCTGCCAAGAAATAACCAATCGTCACCGCATTCACTTTTTGATTGAGGTCCATTGTTTCGATGATGCCAACTAGCGTATGAGGATCATCTTTTCGAAAGATTCCCCATTTCACTCTGCTTTTCTTCGTATAATCTCGTTCAAAATGTCCAATCATCTTTTTTACCGTTTGATGGTTATGTTTGGGAATGATCCCACAATACTGAAAGACCGTGTCATTGTCGTAAATTGAAAATAACTCTGGCAAATGACGCTCTTCCACCTTTTTTAACAATACATTCTTTGACGCAACTACAGGAAAAGTGCCAAAAAGACTTTCTATTTTCATCTCTTAATCCCCCTTATTCCTCGATAGGAATATAGATTTTCATTTTGATATCGTTCGGGCCATTAGAATGTAAGACATCTGTTATTTCAAAATCTGGTCCACTCGTTCTTTCATAATTAGAATTTGGAAGCCAGCTACCATAGATATATCTTCTAGTGTTTTGCGCCATTTCATAAGAGCCACTCACTTTAAATTCTGCATATTTCCCCTCAGGAATCACTATTTTTACAAACCCTTCATTTTATTTTATTACTTCCCTTACCTTTTTTTGATCATTTGCGCTAATTGTTTATTTATTAATAGCCTTCCACAAATAATCATTAAATTTCTCTAACAGAAAGTTTCCTTATTTATTTCTTAAAATGCTTGTCCCTCTGTTCTTTGATATTGCAACATAGCACAAAAAGTCAAGTTTCTAAAAGATGATTTCCGCTATACTAAACTCGTAAGACAAGGAGGTGCACGGTTGTCCTATCAAGAACATGAAAAAACGATTCAAGAAACATTACATTATATTGAACAGCATCTGAAAGACGATTTACCGCTTCAAACTCTAGCGAAACACGCTGGTTATTCTAGGTTTCACTTTCACCGTATGTTCAAAAAAGTGATTAAGAAGTCAGTGGTTGATTATATACGGGAACGACGGATGACCCAAGCGGCGAAGGATTTAATTCATACGGACCAACGGGCGATTGACATCGCATTGCAGTATCGATTTAGTTCACAGGAATCCTTCACTAGAGCCTTTAAGAAAATATATGACATGTCACCCGCACGTTATCGGAAATTATTAAGGAATGTGATTAATGAGGAGGCAACAAATATGGCTGATCATCAGAACACACCTACTGGCTGGATTATGACGGGGGATACCCCAACTGACTATGAAACAGGTTTGGATAACAGAATTGTACACAGTGGTACTAACTCCGCTTATTTAAAATCAAAAGATGAAAAAGCTGGAGGTTTCGCAACATTGATGCAACAAATTAAGTCTGATCGTTACCGAGGAGAACGGCTTCAATTTTCTGCTTTTGTCAAAAGCGAAGATGTGAAAGGCTCAGCTGGTTTATGGATGAGGATTGACCATTCTTCAGGTGAAGTTCTTGCGTTTGACAATATGATGAACCGTCCTATTACAGGAACAAATGGATGGAATCATTTTAGTGTAGTACTAGATGTTCCAGTAAAAAGTGAAGTCATTGCGTTTGGCATATTACTACAAGGTCCAGGTCAAATTTGGATGGACGAACTTAGTTTTAAAATTGTAGATGAAAGTGTACCAGTGACAGAACAAAATACTGTCGATCATTTAGAGGATGAACCAGTGAATTTAAATTTTGAAGGCTAGCAGACTGAATTTAAGAGGAGGTTAATTGTCATGAAAAAAATTGGTGCAATTTTATTGTTCGCTTTGAATTCACTCACCTTTATTTGTGGCCTTGGATTTTTATTTGGTGACGAGGATAACACATTAAAACAGAAGTGAAATGAAGATAAGCACCCATAGGACAAAAAAAATCAATTGAAAAAGATATCCCTACCACTATCTCTTTTTTGTAATCTTGGTATAATAGAAAAAATCAGAAAAATTAGAATGCGATGATAAGGAATAGTACTTGCCGAAATGTTTTCAGAAAGTTGCTGGTTGATGAGAAGCAATAACAAAAAGGTAGGGAACTCACCTTAGAGTAGCCTTAGTGAAATGAAAAGTATTGATGTAGTTAAGGTCGGCACCCCACCGTTATATGGGAAGGATATAAGATATAACAATCTGTATCCGAATAAGGGCATGATAATGTATGGTTATCATGAAACAGGGGTGGTACCGCGTAAGAAGAAGTCTTTCGTCTCCAAGTTAAATCTTGGAGATGATAGGCTTTTTTTATATTCCAATTACAGGAGGAATCGATGATGTTTAACCACAAAAAATACGAAAAGAAATACTTTTTGCCACCGAACCTTACTTATGATTGGGTGAAGAAAGAAACATTAGAAAGTGCTCCGATATGGTGCAGTGTGGACTTACGGGATGGAAATCAAGCATTACCTATTCCTATGAACTTAGAAGAAAAATTGGAAATGTTTCAGTTACTAGTAGAGATAGGTTTTAAAGAAATTGAAATCGCATTTCCAGCTGCTTCCGATACGGAGTTTAGGCTATTACGGACACTGATTGATCATCATATGATTCCAGACGATGTAACGATTATGGTGATCACGCAAGCGAGAGAGCATATTATCCGCCGAACCTTCGAAGCAATTAAGGGGGTACCGAAAGCGATTGTTCATTTATATAATTCGACTTCAGAAGCGCAGCGCAGACAAGTATTTAAGAAAACAAAAGATGAAATTAAACAAATTGCAATTGATGGAGCTATTTTAGTAAAAGAACTGGCCGAAAAAACAGAAAGCGATATTTATTTTCAATATAGTCCTGAAAGCTTTCCAGGAACAGAAGTGGATTATGCGTTAGATATTTGTAAGAGTGTTTTAGATATTTGGAAACCGACACCAAATCATAAAGCGATCATCAATATTCCGACAACAGTTGAATATTCAATGCCTCATATCTTTGCAAGTCAGATTGAGTATATACACAAAAATCTGTCTTACCGAGATAGTGTGACATTATCTGTTCATCCTCATAATGACCGTGGCTCTGGGGTGAGTGATGCAGAATTTGGTGTGCTAGCTGGCGCAGAAAGAGTCGAAGGTACATTATTTGGTATCGGTGAACGTACAGGAAACGTAGACTTGATTACTTTGGCGATGAATATGTACTCACAAGGTTATGATCCAAAATTGAATTTCAATAACCTAGAAGCGATTCGTAAAAAATATGAAAAACTAACCAAAATTACTGTTCATGAGAGACAGCCATATTCTGGTGAGATGGTATTCACCGCATTCTCTGGGTCACATCAAGATGCTATATCTAAAGGTATGAAATATAGAAAGGAAAATCATGTTGATAAATGGGACGTTCCGTATATCCCAGTAGATCCAGTTGACTTGGGGAGGAATTATCAAACGGATGTGATTCGAATCAATAGTCAGTCTGGAAAAGGCGGCATAGGCTATATACTAGAAACAAATTATGGCATTCAACTTCCTTATAAAATGAATGAAGCCATGGGATATGAAGCGAAGAAAGTATCTGATCAGACAAATAGGGAATTGTCTGTCGAAGAAATATATCATGTTTTTGAAAAGCAGTATGTTGATTTTCACCCTCATTTCCAGCTGCTTGATTATCAATTTCATAAAGGAGAGAAGCAGGAAGTCACCTTCACTTTGCTGAGAGATCATCAACAAATTGAAATACAAGGAACTGGCACTGGAAGTTTAGATGCAATCAGTAATGCGTTAAAAGCATATTTTCATCTCGAGTATGTTTTGGAAGTCTATGAACAGAATTCTTTGGGCAAGGATTCTCAAGCAAAAGCCTGTGCACAGATTGGTATTTCATATCAAGGAAAAATGCATTGGGGTGCTGGAATTGATAAAGATATTATTGAAGCAACAGTGAAAGCCCTTGTGGTTGCAGTAAATAAGCTAGAGGTTTGGATGTAGATGGAAAAAGATAAACTTGAAAAACATGAAGCGATGCAATATTTAAGAGAATATAACGAGCAAGAAATCTTTTATCAACAATACCAACAGAAAAGGCATGACAATCAATCATTGCAATTATTTTTGAAGGATTATGATCAAAACAATTTCATGCATAAGCAAATATATATAGAAGAATTTTTACTTAAAGGGCAGAACGAATTTGAAAAAGAGGATACCATGTGGTTAGGTCAGGAGAAAGATATCGAAGTGAGAAAGTATAGCCGTTTTATGCCTCCATTGTCGGCTATTCATGATTTCTTTGAGATGATCTATGTTCTGGAAAATGAGATGTATTTAGAAGTGGAAGACAAAAAAATGGCTTTAAAATCAGGAGATATTGCCTTTATTCCACCTGACACAATACACAAGCCAATTGTCATGGAGAATACAATCGCAATGCAAATCATGATCCGTAAAAGTACTTTTCAAAAAGTGTTTTTTAAAATGTTAAAAGGCAATCATGTCATTTCAGAGTTCTTTTTGAATGCATTGTATATAAAAGAAAATAAAAATATTCTTATTTTCCATAGTCGCTTGGATAAAAATTTGCTAGACTGCTCTCTTCAACTATTTACAGAAAATTATAATCGGTTCCCTAGTTACCAATTGATTATGAATAATTTGTTTGAGATATTATTATGTCTCTTATTAAGATTCAAACCAAGTCATATGAACGTAAATCAGGTCAAACAATATAGTGATATACGTATGATTCAAATGCTCCAATATATTCAGCAATGTTGTGAGCATATAACAATCCAGGAGATGGCAGAAGAATTTAACCTTTCACAATCTTATCTGTCAAAATATATAGCTCGTAAACTTGGCAAATCATTTAGTGAGATTCGACAAGAAATAAGATTGGAAAAAGCCTGCAAAATGCTCACAGGTAGCAATTTACAAGTAGATGATATTGCGGCAGCCGTTGGTTATCAAAATGTAGAGCATTTCATTCGTTTATTTAAGAGAAAGAATCACCTAACACCACAACAATATCGTTTAAATAATAAAGTCGAGCAAACTTCAAATCAATACTAATAAAAAGGAGAAATCATCATGTCAATCAAAAAAGTAAAAGATTATTTTAAACAATATGATATGGATACTCGAATTCAAGAATTTTCAGTATCTAGTGCAACCGTAGACTTGGCTGCTTCTGCATTGGGCTGCGAACCTGAAAGAATCGCAAAAACACTCTCCTTTCTAGTAAATGGGCAAGCTATTTTAGTTGTGACCTCTGGCGATGCAAAAGTTGATAACAAAAAATTCAAGGAATATTTTAAAACAAAAGCTAAAATGCTTTCTCCTCATGAGGTCGTTGACTTGGTCGGTCATGAAATTGGCGGAGTATGTCCTTTTGCTATAAAGAATGGCGTTTCTGTTTATTTAGATATTTCACTAAAACGTTTTGAGACAGTCTATCCAGCCTGCGGGAGCAGTAACAGTGCTATTGAACTAACAATCAAACAATTAGAAAAATACTCCGGTTATTCACAATGGATTGATGTGGGTAAGGGATGGAATGATGAATTCACACATTAAAACAAAAGGAAAAAGTGCAATTAAAAATAAAAAAGAGCTAGAAACCCTTGATACACAAAGGTTTCTAGCTCTATTACAACTATTCCCACTCGATCGTAGCAGGCGGCTTACTCGTAATATCATACACCACACGGTTCACATGCTTCACTTCATTCACGATACGAGTTGAGATCTTTTCAAGTACATCCCAAGGGATTCTTGCCCAGTCACTCGTCATCCCATCAATCGAAGTAACAGCACGGATGCCGATTGTGTAGTCGTATGTTCTTGCGTCACCCATAACACCTACGCTGCGGATGTCTGGGAGAACCGTGAAGTATTGCCAGATGTCGCGCTCAAGGCCGAAGTTGGCAATTTCTTCGCGTAGAATCGCATCCGATTCACGGACGATTTCTAGTTTTTCTTCAGAAATTTCACCTAGTACACGGATGCCTAGTCCTGGACCTGGGAAAGGCTGTCTCCAGACGATGTCGTCAGGAATGCCTAGCTCTGAACCTAGGGCACGGACTTCATCTTTGAATAGCGTATTCAAAGGCTCAATCAATTCGAACTGCATGTCTTCTGGAAGACCGCCTACGTTGTGGTGAGATTTGATTGTTTGTGCCGTTGCTGTTCCGCTCTCAATGATATCTGTGTAAAGTGTTCCTTGTGCTAAGTAGTCGATTCCTTTTAGCTTGTCCGATTCATCATCGAATACATAGATGAATTCGTTACCGATGATTTTACGTTTTTGCTCAGGATCAGACACACCTTTTAGCTTATTTAAGAAACGATCTTTCGCATCTACTTTAATCACGTTCATGTTGAAACCTTCGCTAAATGTCTTCATAACCCCTTCTGCTTCGCCTTTGCGAAGAAGACCGTGGTCAACGAAAATACATGTCAGCTGATCGCCGATGGCTTTGTGGATCAATACCGCCACAACAGATGAATCTACACCGCCGCTTAGTGCGCACAATACTTGTTTGTCGCCTACTGTTTCACGGATTTTCTGCATTTCGATTTCAATGAAGTTCTCCATTGACCATTTGCCATCGCAGTCACACACGCCGAAGACAAAGTTTTTCAATAGGTCATTTCCGTACTCAGAGTGACGAACCTCTGGGTGGAACTGAACACCATAGAAATTCTTCTCAGCTAAGCTCATCGCTGAGTTTGGACAATGTGCACTTGTTGCATCAACTGTAAAGCCTTCTGGTACTTCAACAACGAGGTCACCATGGCTCATCCAAACGACTTGATCAGTCGGAAGGTCTTTAAATAAAGCAGGGGTTCCATTAATGTGGATATCTGCTTTTCCATATTCACGCTGGCTTGCCGCTTCTACTTTCCCGCCTAAATAGTGAGTCATGAGCTGCATGCCGTAGCAAATGCCTAGAACCGGAATATCTAGATCAAAAATCTTTTCATCACAGCGGAAAGATCCTTCATCATAAACACTGTTTGGTCCGCCAGAAAGGATGATTCCTTTAGGCGCCATTTCTTTAATTTCTTCAGCAGTTAAAGTGTGCGGATGAAGCTCACTGTACACACCAAATTCACGAATACGGCGTGTGATCAGCTGATTGTACTGACTGCCGAAATCTAGAACCAAAATCATTTCATTGACTAAATTTGTCATGGTGTCACCTCTATGTCCAATATAGTTTTTTATAAACGCACAGAAAAAATGAGAGGAGAAAACCTGCTCTCAGTGTGAATCACGCTTTTGAAGCGCCCAGACTCACATCCGAACGCTTCAATTTCATGTATTTTAGAAGGTTTTAATATTCACCTATTCTAACAACAGGAAGGTACGCGGTCAAGACTATCTCCTGTTTATTAAATTTTCCCATAACTTTGCCGATTGCCGCCAAAGCACCGTCGCATCCTCTCGTCGATAGAGTGCCCGCTCATAGAGCTGCGTCAGATCTGACATGCGATGATCTCCTTCGTTGTCATCGATCAAAGAAGCAAATTCTCTTAGCGTCATGCCAGGTTTTTTCTCAATTCCCCTGCGCTTCAGCTGCTTTAATAGAGCAGCATACGCATAGAAGAATGCTTCCTCCTCTGGCAGACGTTTCACCTTTCTCACAATAAAGAATGGTAGCCATCTTGCTCTGAATCGATAAAACAGCCAGCTCATCAATCCTAGAAGGACCATAGCTCCTATCGCGAAACCCAAGATTGAACCAACATGCACCATATTTGGCTTCGCTTGCGCTGTTTGTTTCTTTGGTTCTGCCGGCTGCTCTGTCTCCTGCTGTGGCTGTTCTGCCTGCTGATCTTCGCTTGCATCAGAGCTAGACTGATCTTCTTCCTTTTGATCATCATCTGTCTGATCGCTAGAAACAGCTTCATTCGTAAATGTTTCTGGGTTCGTAAATCCTTTTGTCGGTTCGAAGGTCACCCAGCCTCTGTTTGGAAAATACACCTCTACCCATGAATGCGCATTGTTATTGGTTACTTCATACACATTGTTTCCATCCATCTGTGTTTCATATAATTGACCTGACGTGTACCCTTTCACCCATCTCGCCGGAATCCCGATCGAACGGAGCATCACAATCATAGAGGATGAAAAATTATCACAGTAACCGATCATCGTATCAAACAAAAATTGATCCACATAATCTTCATTACGACTAGGCACAGCGACATTTTGCGTTTCATATGAAAACTTCGCTGACCCTAAGTAATCCTCAATCGCTTTAGCCTTATCGTACATATTATCCTTCGTTTCCGTTAAGCTGTTTGCCAATGTTTTCACTCGCTCTGGCAATGAGGAAGGAAGCTGCAAGTATTCACGGCCAACCTCCTGATTGACCTGCTTCTTTGTCGGTACTTTGATTCTCTGCAAATCCTCAAGGATAAATGTAGGAGACAAGAAGGTGACTTGGTAGTTCCCTAAATTTTTCGGCGGATTTTGAATGGATGGGACAATTTTCTCCGTTTTCCCCATCATTTGCAACGGAATGTTTTCCATTGGCATCAGCATGATCGTCCCAATCGGATAGACGGCATGATTAAATCGATAGTTTGATTCCATATCGACTCTCGTTTCGTGCACCTCTGTTTTTACACGCTCGGTAAACCAACGATTCCGCACACTGTTCTCTTTTAGCCGCGTAGGCTTCGTATCATTTGAGGCATCCTCCCAGCCCTTTCCGGTATAGATACTTTTTGTTTCAACACGAAAGTAAGACGGCTCCTTTCCGCTCCATTTAAAGACCGGTGTGCGGTCCTCACTAAACGGTCCGCCAAGCGACGAATCATCTGTACTATATCCCACCTTATTCTGTCCGGCAGAGCCATCTTGATTCGTCACCGCCTTAAAAAATGGGACAGGATCAGGCCATTTCGGATCAGACTTTGGTAAAGAAGCGCCAAGTGTCGCTGACAGAAGAACGAGCGCCAGCATGGGCAAAAACCACTTTAGGCGCGCCTTCTGCGTCACCCGAATGCCTTCAGCCGAACGCAGTCGATCGAAATACAGCAACCCAAGCAAACAAAAACCAAACACCATAATACGAACGATCGCAAAGGTCGCATCATATGGCGTAAACGTATCCAGAATGGTGACATACACAATCGTCATGAGTAAAAAGAAAAAGATACGCTGCTGATAGACCACCCAATAATGAAGCAAGTAGACAAGCAGCCATAACAAAATATAAAACAATAATGTGCGGAAGGAGGGGTACATGTCACTCCACATGCCTGTGCTCATCAAGGTGATATTATCTTTGATATCAGCAAATAAAGCAGCCGGATAGCTTGGCTCTGCTTGATAAAAGATCAAATATAAGGCGAGCAAAATCAAGCCAGTACAAATAGGAAATGTCACATACCACTTCAAACGAAAGAATGTAAACAAACAGGTAAGCCCTATAAAAATGATGAAATAAGACGTATGACTCGTCTCTGTAAAATCTTGAAGCGGTCGAAGCCACTCCCAAAGCAGCAGAAATGCTACAGCATAATAGATGAACAACTCAAAACGGCTTTGCCGCTGATGCGTATGCAGCATAAATGTTTGTCACCTCACAGTTCTTTCGTGTAGCCGGTCTTCAAATAAAACGGTCGTGCGTATTCCAGATGCCTTGAGCCGGTCTACAAGCTGTTTTTCTTTTGGCGTGAATCGATCCAAGGCTCTCTTCACTAAAAGAACAGTGATGTTCTTTCTGTTTCGATTCCCAAAGAGACTCGCAGCAAGCTCCTCATGAAGCTGACCCGTGACGACATATTTTCCAGAATGCTGATACTCACTCGCTGCTAACGCCTTATATTCTTGTACGCGAGAAGGTTGATGCTGCACTCTTGTTAAATAATAAAGCATGTCCTGCAAATGAAGTTCTCCTTGATCCACTCGAAAGGCATGCTGATCTCCTAGAGGTACAAGACCTGAAGGCAATCCTTTTTTCACTGCCGATTGTAGGACAGACGCTGCAATAGACACGACGGTCTCAAAAACCGCTTCGTCGGTAAAATCAGCAAACACGACAAGATCCTTTGTTTGATTATGTTCAAATTCCTTCGTCATCAGCTGACCCCTTCTAGCCGTCGTCTTCCAGTCCACCCAAGCAAAACGGTCGCCTTGCTGATATTCCCTTACGCCTGTTGTCACATGGGTCGGTTCATTTAACCACGAGTGAACCGCTTTGCCTCCATTTTCATTCAATGACTCAGCAGACTCCACCTGAAGATCGAGCATTTTCGGATAAACAAGCAGCTTTTTTTCTAACGGAATGATGACTTCTTTCTCCACAAAACCAAACATATCACCCGTTTTGATTCGAACTGCTGACAAATGATGTTCCCCGCGCATGACATCATTCAATTGATAGGAAAAACGCCACGTTTTCCGAAACCAAGGAAACAGCATTTGCTTCATCTCAATTTGTTCCTTTAAATGAAAGGTATCTGGTGGATCATCCTCAATCAAGACGTAAACGTATGGAAATGGATTTGTCCGCTTGATTTCAAGGTCAACGGACAGTACGTCTCCCGCCTTCAAGCGGGTTTGCTGTAAAGTCCTTTTCGCTGTCACTTTCAGCGGAACGAGCGCAAACAGCAAAGCATACAAAGTATATGGTAAAAATGCATAAAAAAGGAACCAGCTCACAAACCCTCCCTGAAACATGGCATAACAAAAGACTGCCGCAGTGAGGATGATGAGCATCATCACCCGTAACCATAATGAAAAAGCGAAACGATGACCTAATTTCATTGAGTCATCGACTTTTGAACTGGCACGCCAATTTGCTCAAGCATTTGTCGCAGCAGTGTCTCCGCCTTCTTCCCTTCGTACGTCGCTTCTGAAGTCAAAATCATTCGATGCGGCAATGTATAAGACGCCAAATACTGTACATCATCAGGAATCACATAATCGCGCCGATTCAACAGTGCATACGCCTGAGCCGCTTTCATGAGGGCGATCGATCCCCTTGGACTCACACCTAGATAAACAGATGGATGCTGCCGCGTCGCTTGTGCAATTTCCACAATATATTCTTTAATGGATGCATCCACATGAATGGTCTGAACCGCTTGCTGCAACGCATGGATATGATCCTTGGTCATGACTGCTTGGAGCGTATCAATCGGGGACTGCTTTTCCTGCAAGTTGAGCACCTCCAGCTCCTCCAGCATGGTCGGATACCCCATTTGCAGCTTGAATAAAAACCGGTCCATTTGTGCTTCTGGCAGCGGATAAGTCCCTTCATATTCCACTGGATTCTGCGTAGCCATGACGAAAAAAGGATCAGCAAGCAGCATTGTTTCTCCGTCCACTGTAACACTGCCTTCCTCCATCGCTTCGAGCAATGCAGACTGTGTTTTGGGAGAGGTTCGGTTGATCTCATCAGCCAAAATAATCTGCCCCATAATGGGTCCTTGCCTAAATTCAAATTCATTTGTCTTTTTATTATAAATCGACACACCTGTCACATCTGAAGGCAAAAGGTCAGGAGTAAATTGGATTCTCTTAAACTCACAGCCAATGGATTTTGCCAAAGCACGAACCATCATCGTCTTCCCAACGCCAGGCACATCCTCTAGTAGCACATGCCCCTTCGCCAAAATCGCAACAAGGCTTAATATCGCAATGTCTTTCTTCCCAACCATGACTTTATTGATGTTATCTACGATTTTTTGTAAATCTGAATGCATCGGTTCATCAAATGCCATCCTGATCCTCCTATCACGTTTCCGTTAAATTTCATATAGTCTAACTTTACCATACAACGTGCAATAGCATAAAACATCAACACGTAGAAAAAAAGAAGCCTTCTCACGATGGAAAAGACTTCTTCTCTTCTTTTGGCTCACCTGCTGGCTCCATATGAACATGAGAGTGTAAAATATCATGTTCCTTCTTCATTCTACGTTCGATCTCATCTGCAATATCATGGCTTTCTGCAATGTTCAAGTGCGGCTCGACCTCCACTACTACATCCACATGGACCGTACTTCCGAGATACCGTGCCTTAATATCTTTCAAATCGCCCACCCCAGGTGTTGCTTCAATGGTCTCTTTATATTTGGACATATCTTTTATATGAAAACCGTCCGTTAACGAATGAGAAGCATCTCTGAAAATCTCCCACGCCGTTTTACAAATAATGAGGCCAATCACAAACGCTGCAAGCGTATCAATCCATGCCAGTTGAAATTGAGAGGCGATAATCCCTACAAATGTTCCGATACTCACATACGCATCTGATTTATTATCAGCTGCTGCTGCATGAAGAGCTTGGCTATTGATCCGTTTGGACAGATTGCGGTTGTAAATATACACACCATACATCACCACAGCACTTCCTGCTGCCGTCCAAGCTGCGATCATATCAGGCGTTTGATGCTCAGATGAGAAGAGCGACTGGCCTGCACTCAGCAGAACCTGAAGTCCAACAAGCATCATAATAAAGGACGCCACAAGAGACGCAATATTCTCTGCTCTAAAATGACCGTATGGATGATCTTCATCAGGCGGCTTTTGAGAAATACGCAACCCAATCAACACTGCAAGGGATGCAATAATATCCGTCGTATTATTCAATCCATCTGCCGAAAGAGCCTCTGAATGAAACGTATACCCAATTAGAAGTTTCACCGCAGATAAGATCACATAGGCAATGATGCTGACCCAAGCACCTGTTTCACCTTGTCTTAATTCGTTATAGCGCTCCATGTCGAACCGCGCCTCCTCACACATCACTTTTCTATTATTTATCTTACAAAGCAAAGCCCGTGTGGGTCTACAGCAACATGATTCGCTTGTGTCAGCAAAATAGGATACATAGAAATGTGTTGACCTAAGTAAACTTATTTTTATAAGGTCAATTGACCTCAAGACCTACACCCATCAACCTTTTTCCAATTCACTCTGTGATGATCATATTGGCAATATCACTCTTTCCGGTAAATTATCAGAATAATTTTATTTTGAGACACAACTTCTCCCCATCCGATCTTATGCTATTTTTAAGAATGAACAGCGGAAAAAGAGGGAACATAATCTCTCAAATCCTTTATACTTTTTAACATCATGTTAAGAGGTTTGAAATGTCAGTTTGATAACCTGTCCAATGCTGAATGACAATTCAGTATGATAAAATTTAAAATATTCTAAAAACAAATTCTCTATGAAGAGAAATGTTTGGAGGTAAAGACATGTCCAACATGACAAACGGTCTTCAAAAAAATCTTAAAACAAGACATATTTCAATGATCTCCATTGCTGGGGTTATTGGCGCAGGGCTATTTGTTGGTAGCGGCGCTGTCATTCATTCTGCAGGACCTGGATCCATTCTTTCCTATTCTTTTGCCGGACTTCTCGTGATCTTTATTATGAGAATGCTTGGAGAAATGGCATGCGCCTATCCGACAAGCGGTTCCTTCTCACAGTATGCGAGCGATGCCATCGGTCCATGGGCCGGTTTTACAATTGGCTGGCTTTATTGGTTCTTCTGGGTGATTGTCATCGCCATCGAAGCCATTGCTGGTGCTGCCATTATTCAGTATTGGTATGGAGATGCACCTGTTTGGCTCACAAGTCTTATCCTCACTATCCTCTTAACATTAACAAATATCTTTTCTGTTAAATCTTTTGGCGAATTTGAATACTGGTTCTCATTAATAAAAGTCGTCAGCATTATTCTCTTTCTACTCCTCGGTTTTGCATTTATCTTTGGTTTTGGTGATCATCATACTGTAGGTCTTGCCAATTTAACGGGGAACGGCGGTTTCCTTCCAAATGGATTCAGCTCTGTTTTACTCGGAATTGTCGTCGTCATCTTTTCCTTCATGGGAACCGAGATTGTGGCAATAGCTGCCGGAGAATCAGCAGACCCGGTCAAGTCTGTGACAACAGCTACCCGTTCTGTTGTATGGCGTATTATCATATTCTACGTCGGATCCATCGCTGTCGTTGTGACCTTGCTTCCATGGAATTCAGCGAATATTTTAACAAGCCCGTTCGTTGCGGTATTAGAATACATCGGCGTTCCATCAGCTGCTCAAGTGATGAACGTCATTGTTTTAACAGCTGTTCTATCTTGCTTAAACTCTGGGTTGTACACAACGTCCAGAATGCTTTATTCATTGGCTGAAAGAGGTGAAGCACCGAAACGCTTTATGAAAATCAGCAAACGTGGTGTTCCTGTAGCGGCTACAGTCGCAGGCACCTTCTTTTCCTACATTGCCGTCATGATGAACTACTTTTATCCTGAAACCATCTTTTTGTTCTTAGTCAACGCATCCGGCGCCATTGCCCTTCTTGTCTATTTGGTCATTGCTGTTTCACAATTAAGAATGCGCCGTAAAATCGAAAAAGACAATCCAGAACAGCTCAAAATCAAAATGTGGCTGTTCCCATATCTCACGTACTTTACCATTTTGATCATTTGCGCCATCTTGGTATCGATGCTGTTTATCGAATCAATGAGACCGCAGCTCATTTTGACGAGTATCATTACCTTCGGTGTGCTTGCCGCTTATTTCATCTTTAAACCGAATAAAAAAGTGCCTGCAAATGCAGCGCTTGAAAATAAACATCCGTAAAGTTCCCGCTGAAAAGCGGGTTTTTTATTTTATTCACCTATTTTGATGTCCGCACTTATACTGTATCAAATTGGATTTTAAGTGAGGATTAGATAACATGAACCTAGAAAAATTTGTTGACGAGCTGCCAATTCCAGAAATTGCGGAGCCCGTCAAAAAGAACCCAAAACAAACGTATTATGAAATCGCTATGGAGGAGGTATTTCTAAAAGTTCATAGAGACCTGCCCCCAACCAAGCTATGGACCTATAATGGCAGTTTGCCTGGTCCAACCATTCATGCGAATCGAAATGAAAAAGTCAAAGTGAAATGGATGAACAAATTGCCACTTAAGCATTTTCTACCGGTCGATCACACCATTCACGAAGGCCATCATGATGAACCAGAAGTCAAAACCGTCGTTCATTTACATGGCGGCGTCACACCAGCAAGCAGTGACGGCTATCCAGAGGCTTGGTTTTCACGAGACTTTGAAGCAACCGGCCCCTTCTTTGAACGAGAGGTGTACGAATACCCAAATCATCAGCAAGCCTGCACATTGTGGTATCACGATCATGCGATGGCATTGACACGATTAAATGTGTACGCCGGATTAGCTGGATTTTATTTGATTTCAGATGCGTTTGAAAAATCGCTAGAATTACCGAAGGGTGAGTATGATATTCCGCTAATGATCATGGACCGTACGTTTCAGGAGGATGGCGCACTGTTTTATCCAAGCAGGCCAAACAACACGCCAGAAGACAGTGACATACCAGATCCGTCCATCGTGCCCTTCTTTTGCGGAGAAACCATTTTGGTCAATGGAAAAGTATGGCCGTATTTAGAAGTAGAGCCGAGAAAATACCGTTTTCGTATTTTAAATGCGTCCAATACAAGAACTTACGAGCTGCATCTAGACAACGATGCGACGATTTTGCAAATTGGATCTGATGGCGGCTTTTTGCCAAGACCTGTTCACCATCAATCCTTTAGCATTGCTCCTGCTGAGCGATTTGATGTCATCATCGATTTTTCAGCTTACGAAAACAAAACGATCATCCTAAAAAATAAAGCTGGCTGCGGACAGGAAGTGAATCCTGAAACAGATGCCAACATCATGCAATTTAAAGTCACACGGCCGCTAAAAGGTAGAGCACCTAAAACATTACGGCCTATCTTCAAACCGCTCCCACCACTTCGACCTAGTCGAGCTGATAAAGAGCGTACGCTCACTCTTACCGGTACACAGGATAAATACGGTCGCCCCATTTTATTGCTCGATAACCATTTTTGGAATGACCCTGTCACGGAAAATCCTCGGCTTGGCAGTGTAGAGGTTTGGTCCATCGTCAATCCAACAAGGGTCACACATCCTATTCATTTACACCTTGTTCAATTCAGAGTGATAGACAGAAGACCATTTGATACAGAGGTCTATCAATCGACAGGGGACATTGTGTATACAGGACCAAACGAAGCACCTCCTTTACATGAACAAGGCTACAAGGACACCATTCAAGCGCATGCCGGTGAAGTCATTCGGATCATCGCTCGCTTTGTTCCATACAGCGGCAGGTATGTGTGGCATTGTCATATATTAGAGCACGAGGATTATGACATGATGCGGCCGATGGATATTATTTAGTAACATGAAACCGATCTCCCGTCACATGCGTAAACACATGTATTGAGTACATCATTGGGAAGGGCTAACAGACAGCGATATATTAGCCCTTTCCTTCCTTTTCATTGAATCATTCTAAAATAAAACAATGCATGACTTGAAATGACATTTATTTGTACATTCAACACTTAAAAATTTGGAGCAGCAAACCGATAATACTACTATATACCCATTGCATCTATCAAAAGGCACATAAGCCACAATGAACGAACAAATGGAAAATTGCGATAAAAAACGGAGGAGTTCAATTTGAATGAAGAAAAAGAGACTTGCCAGATCACACAAGAAACAGCGGCAGGTAACATAGAGAAGCTTTCAATTCAGGAAAACGAGAGCATTCTGTCAAATATTGAACAGCTAACAATTGAACTCGGTGAACAAAAAGAATTCAACCACTTCATTTTAGATGAAAAACAAAAGGCCATTAGCACATTATCTGCCCTCATCACAAAAGGCGATAATGATGAAGAATTAAAGACTCATTTTGAACAAGCATTACATATCGGACTTTCTGTCATAGAGATCATGGAGATTATTAAGCACTGTACAAAAGTTGCTGGATTCCCTCACTCCATTAATGCCCTGTTTATCTTTCAAAACTTATTAGACAATAACACCAAATAAATCAGAGAAAACGAGAAGCATCTGTCCTCTCGTTTTTTTATGTCCACTCATATTACTCTCTTTCTTTTCCTCTGTCACTTAAGCAAAATATGAAAATACCGCACGTTTCCCACCTTAAAAACTGATTCCCCTTACATAAATTCCTTAATTTCTGCAACATGTCAAACGGTAAAATAAAAAAACGTCCAGTTATATAAAAATAACTGAACGTACCCTTTATTGATTGACAGTGAAATTGTTAACAATCCCGCCATCCTTCTCCCAAACGGCTTCCACTGTTTTCTTCTTGATATTGTATTCAAATATCGTTCTTACCTTTGCTTTTCGTCCGGTGTCATCTTTTAATTCCTTTGCGTTTTTAGCAACACCTAAGAAATAAACAGAAGACCCATCCGTAGAAAATTGCGGCTGTGCGGCACTTAAAATATGCACATCCTTACTGTTCTTAACGAGTGTCGCCTGTTTTCCTGTTTCTACATCAAGCATTTTAATAGAGGCTACTTCTTTTTCGTTTCGCACCTTCACTTCTGTATAAATCAATGTCTTATGATCTGGTGAAAATGAAATATCATTAATCGTTTGCGAGATACGTGCAATTCGCTTTCCCTTCGTGCCTGTTTGAAGGGTGATCTTCATGGTCGTTGGTTCAGGGTCTCTTCCCTTTTCATTCGCTTCATCGGTTTTCTTGTAATCTTCTTTTAAGGAATAATGCTGGATTGCCAGAAGGTTTGACGCCGGATCATATGCAAAAGAACTTACCGTGTCATCCTTGCTTTTTTCTGGATACAATACCTTCACTTTGTGTGTATTTACATCAAACATAGCGACATAAAATTGTTCCCCAGAATCCTTATTATACCTAAGATATAACTGTTTCCCGTCTCCAGACAGCCTCATACTGTCGATGGAATCATCACTCGTAAATAGCGTTTTTTCTTCATCCGTTTTTACATTCAGTTCTCGAATACTCACTTTTTGCGTGTCTTCATCCGTATACGTGTAATATAAAAGCTGTTTCGTAGAATCATAAGCAATCGAAGGATAGGCTGTCAGTTTCTCCGTATGAAGCGCCCGGTCGTGCAGATAATACGTATTGTTTAACTGTTGATCTGTAAATGAAACGAGTAATTCGTCTTTTGCATCCTGATTTGTTTTCACTTTTACCGCATGCTTCGGCTCTTGCCCCGGCTTCATCATAAAGAAAATGATGGCCGCAATCACTGCGACTCCGATGACCGTGATGATCCACCATGTTGATTTTTTCATTGCCTTTCAGACCCTCTCTACAAGAAAAGAAGCCAGAAAATGAACTTTTCCCGCTTCTTTGCATGCCTATGTATTAATAAGTGTAATGTCCTTTTACGACACCTTTACTTGTTTTAAACCCTAGTGCTTTGAATGCTTTTGGGCTGACGTCTAATACAGCGTTTGGCATTCTACCTACATCATATTTATATACTGTAATCACTTTATGTGGTTTCGCTTTTGTTGTCACTCTTAGTTTTGTACCTTTTTTTGGTACGTCAAATCCCATTTTAGTTGCTGCATCCCAATGACCGAGTTTTTTTCCATCTGCGCCTTTTTTACCGACACCATTATACCAAGTAATATTGCCGCTTACTTTTTTTGCACTTGCTCCATGTGAGAAACTAAACGCCAAAAATAAACTAGCTACTGTTACGATTGTCGCGATAAGCTTTTTATTCATTAAAAAATCCTCCGTATTTGGTTTCTGCACTTATTATACATGAAGATGCCCCCAGTTATTTTACAGTCACATTACAATTCGAATACAAGTTGACCACTTTTTTATGACCGATTTTGTTCACAAAAAATACCAAAATCAGCCAGAACAATGTAAGTAGCCCCTCTCTTTCATTGTATATAATAAAAGTGAATCCAATATAAGGAGGAATTTTTATGAAAAAGTGGTTCATTGTTTTGAGTGTGAGTTTGGCCTTCGTTTTGATGCTTTCAAGTCTACCTGCCTCAGCAGCTGGTCCCCGTCACGGTGCGATTGTGACACAAACGGATGAGGCCAAATGGTCAGGTATCTCTGCTGATATTGTGCTTCCGAAAACAGCGACGATTAAAAATGGATATGCTGACTGGTATCTCGGTCTTGGTTCTGCCGTTATAGAGAGCGGTATTTCAAAAACGTCTTCTGGCTATAAGGTCTTTCTTGGCAGTGGCTCACAAGGCGGCAGTCAATACTGGAACAGTGAATACGATACGAACATTAAGGATGGCGCACGTGTCAACTTAAAGCTCATCAACAATGGTGATGGCACGGTGTCACTATATGTCAATGGGAAATTGCGTTACAAACAGCCTGTTTTCAACCCTAGCCGTCTGAAAAACTTTGATGTTGTCAAAATGGTACACGGTGTTCAGGATAATGGAGCAAACAGCTACACACAAGCAAGCTTCTCGAATGTACAGCTTCGTGCAGATACATCAGGAAGCGTCTATAAAAAATGGGATGGGTCCATCAAATCATCGCTTTTACGTAAAAATTTAGAATCAGGTGCTGCGGCTCCTAAATTCACCGTCATTTCTTCTGTTCCATTAAGTACAAGCCTTTCAGCACAATAAGAAAAAAGCGCCCTTTTTGGGTGCTTCAGATTGTTGACAAAGGGCTAAAATGATCTTTATTTTAGCCCTTTATCTTCTTTTCAGCGTGATAGAAAACCTTTGAAGTCTAGGAAGGACGAGCATCGGAGCGGAGCGAATTTGACATTCGTGAGCACCGGAGCGCAGACCTGACAACGAATGCGAAGGTTTGTCTACACGCTGAAGCGCCCTTTTTGGGTGCTTTTTATTGTTCACAGCTTATCAACACTTCTCTTTTAATCAAAACAAGGATTCGTGGTAACATAAACATACATACTTCGAAGAAAAAAGGAGAACGAACGTGAAAAAAAGTCTACTTGTTTTCATGAGCCTAGTTGCAAGTCTCTTCATGCTAGCAGCTTGCTCAAATACAACAAACGAACAAAAAACAGAAACGAAGGCACTTCCAACGATCAATGAACGCATTCAAAAAGAAACGAAAGAAGTCATGGAACAGTCTAAACTCATAAAAGACACAGCGATTACCGTTGATCAAAAGAAAAAAGTCATTTCATTAAACGTGATCGCTTCCTCTGACACCAATAGTGATTACGCTGAAGTCATCGGTTTAAACTTTGCCAAGACACTGGCCATTGGAGCTTCAACTGAAAAAGAAAACAACCTGCACAAACCGGAAAATGACAGCCTTGGTGCTCTCTATTCCTTTTACGACCTAAACATCACCGTGAAACAAGAAAACGGTAAGGTGCTGGCAAAGGGAAAGAAAAAAACAAATGAAACAAAAATCACCTGGGAAAGAGCCCAGTAATTTATGGTTTTTTTACGTTAAAAAGGCTTGTAGAGGATCGCTCTACAAGCTTTTTTCATGTTTATTCAGTCAAATCTTCTCTCATCGCATCAACCAGTGTGTGAATATCTGAGTGAGCCCACGATGCTAATCGTACCAACAGATCATCTATACACTCATACAAATGATGTTCCCTCAAAATATACTCCTTATAAAATGGAATGACAAAGAAATAGAGCAAATCAGCCAATTCAAGTGCAACGTTATCGTCATCCTCATCTTCTAACGCCTGTCCAACACTTTGAATCAGCCAATTCAAATCTGCTTTCTTTTCAATCGGAACATACATCAGTTGATGAATAATATCCGTATCCTTCGTTTGTAAAATCCGCTCAGCCGCTTCCTTTGACAGCGCCCCAATTTCTGTAGAAGATATATTCACAACAGCTAATTCACCCTCTGATCTCACTCGATTCATTTGCAGCAAGTTTTGGTCCATTTCGACTCACTCCCCATTCTCAGATACTTTTATTATAAGGAATTGATCTGATCTTTTATGGAAATAGTGGATTTTTTTATGTAATTTTAAAGAAAATGTGACATTATAAACCAAGGTATCTCATATCTCTCAAAACAAAAAAACACTCTTGATCATAAGAGTGCTTTTCTCATACGTCCTTTACCTTCTCTTTCATCGCCTTAGCCATTTCCACTTCTCCCTCTGCTTCCAACTTTTCAATAATGTGAGCATAATCCCTTTCATGGCGATTTTGGCTTAATTTAAAAGCAGCCTGAACTTCATCAATGATGATTTTAAAGCCTACAATGCCTTTCATTTGCTTCTCCAACAGTTCATCAGACAACGTTTGCCATAACACTGGTTGTTCTCTATGGCTTTCGTATGTCTCCAGCATCGTTGTTAATTCTTTGACCAGTTCCGATTTTTCAAGCAGTTTAGCCTTTCCATAAACATGAACAGCTTGGTAATTCCATGTCGGTACTGCTTCTTTTTCATACCATGAAGAGGATATGTAGGCATGCGGCCCTTGAAAAATCACAAGCACCTGCTCATTCTCTTCAAACGTTTTCCACTGAGGATTCCCAATGGCCATATGCCCTGAGATCACAAACGAATCTTCAATTTGAAGAAAACTCACTGGGATATGTGTCGCAATGGGCTTTCCATCCATCGTGGTCACAACTGTTGCAAATGAATGTGATTGAATAAATGCTTTTACTTCCTCCATATCTTTCACTTGAAAAAATGATGGAATATGCATGTTCCCTTCCCCCTTTTTGATCAGCTAAGTGTTTTGGTCATAATGAGGTCCAATTGTTCTTCGTCTCCCAAAAGGAAGGCGTGCACCCCTGTTTGAACAAACCCAAGCTTTTGATAAAATGCGATGGCCGCTTTGTTGTGCTCCCACACCCCAAGCCAAACATCACGTTTATGATATTTCTTCGCGATCTCAAAGGCTTGATTGATTAAATATCGGCCTAATCCTTGTTTTTGAAAGGACTGCTTGATATAAATTCTTTCAATCTCTAACGCTTCACTTCCCATCTCTTCTGACTGCGCATCCTCCATATTGATCTTCAAATAACCAGCAACTTCGCCATTCACTTGAACAAAATAGAACTGTGAAAATGGATGATGTAATTCTTTTAACAGCTGGTTCGGATGAAAGGCTGTCTTTACGTAAGCATCGATATTTTCGGCTTCGTTTGGATCCTGAAAGGTTTCTTTAAACGTGTCGCTGCCGACTTTTTGCAGCTCTTTTACATGCTGATCATTACACGGAATAAAAGTAACGGTCATTGAAGTCATCACTCCTCATCATTTAGTAGCGTCTCTTATTTCCTTTTTTCACATAATCCCAATCTTTTTCGATATTTTGTCTCACCCTGATGAGATACTCATTTATCTGTTCCACTTCCTCTTCAGAAAATCCATCCAGCGCTACTTGATTCGAGTAATCATGTTCTCGTTTGATCAGTGGATATATGGCTTTCCCTTTATCGGTTGGACACAGCTTTTTGATTTTTTTATTCACCGGGTCATCTTTCTTCTCAATAAAACCATGAAGCTCTAGTTTTTTGATAGCACGGGCAGCCGTTGTTCGATCCACCTTGATCATTTCCGCTAGCTTTTCCTGAATGATGCCCGGCTCCTCACAAATACGCACAAGATACAAATACTGCCCCTTCGTTAAATCGTACTCTTTAAATTCAATATTACTAATGGAATCAAGCGCCCGAGCAATCACGCCGATTTCTCGTAAAATCTCTTTCATTTATCACGACTCCTTTTTGTTGCATTTACAATAAATCATTAAAATTAGTATAGTTCATTAATGTTGTATTTGCAATAAAAAAACCCACTTCCTCTGTAGAAGTGGGTTGCAACCTCTTATTTATCACGCTTCTTCGATCCAAACAATCCAAACACGACGGCCAGTGCAACAATAATCGCCACCCAAGTCGTCAAGCCCATACGATCACCGCTTTTCTTTTTATAATCATATTTTAGGTAAATATTCATAAAATCACTATCTCTTATGTTAACGAATGAGTAGCGGTGAAGGTTTCAATTCATCAGAAATCGTGACCAAATTCATGAAGACAAAACAAAAACCCCTATATTTCAAGGGGTTTTCGAGGGTGTTACATCATGCCACCCATTCCGCCCATGCCGCCCATATCCGGCATTCCGCCGCCTGAGCCGCCTTCTTCTGGTTTGTCAGCAACGACTGCTTCAGTTGTTAGAAGCATTGCTGCAACAGAAGCTGCGTTTTGAAGTGCAGAGCGAGTTACTTTTGTTGGGTCAACGATTCCTTTTTCGATCATGTTTACCCATTCGTTTGTTGCTGCGTTGAAGCCTACGCCAATTTCTTCGTTTTTCAAGCGCTCAACGATGACTGATCCTTCAAGACCTGCGTTGTGAGCGATTTGACGGATTGGCTCTTCAAGAGAACGTAGAACGATGTTCACACCAGTTTGAACGTCACCATCTGCTTCGATTGAAGCGACTTTTTTGTATACATTCACAAGTGCTGTACCACCACCGGATACGATACCTTCTTCAACTGCTGCACGAGTTGAGTTCAAGGCATCCTCGATGCGTAGTTTACGCTCTTTTAGTTCTGTTTCAGTTGCAGCACCAACTTTGATGACAGCGACGCCACCAGCTAGTTTAGCAAGACGTTCTTGTAATTTTTCTTTATCGAATTCAGAAGTTGTTTCTTCAACTTGCGCACGGATTTGGTTCACGCGTGCTGCGATTTGAGCAGAATCTCCTGAGCCTTCTACGATCGTTGTGTTTTCTTTTGTCACAACGACTTTAGACGCGCGGCCAAGCTGACCGATTTCAGTTGATTTTAGGTCAAGTCCTAGGTCTTCTGTGATTAACTCTCCGCCAGTTAGAACAGAGATGTCTTCAAGCATTGCTTTACGACGATCACCGAATCCAGGTGCTTTTACTGCCACTGCGTTGAATGTTCCACGAAGTTTGTTCACAACAAGTGTTGCAAGTGCTTCGCCTTCTACATCTTCAGCAATGATCAACAATGGTTTTCCTTGTTGTACAACTTGCTCAAGTACAGGAAGGATTTCTTGAATGTTCGTGATTTTTTTATCAGTGATTAAGATGTAAGGATTTTCAAGAACCGCTTCCATCTTATCAGAATCCGTCACCATGTATGGTGAAGCATATCCGCGGTCAAACTGCATTCCTTCAACTACTTCAAGCTCAGTTGTGAATCCTTTAGATTCTTCGATTGTGATCACGCCGTCGTTACCTACACGCTCCATTGCTTCAGCGATTAGGCTTCCCACTTCTTCATCTGCTGCAGAAATAGACGCTACTTGAGCAATTGATTCTTTGCCTTCGATTGGTTTAGAAATCTCGTGCAAGCCTTCAAGTGCTACTTTCACTGCTTCTTCGATCCCTTTACGAACGCCAACAGGGTTTGCACCAGCTGTTACGTTTTTAAGACCTTCACGGATCATCGCTTGAGCTAGAACTGTTGCAGTCGTTGTACCGTCACCAGCTACGTCGTTTGTTTTGCTTGCAACTTCAGCCACAAGTTTTGCACCCATGTTTTCAAATGCATCTTCTAATTCGATTTCTTTTGCGATCGTCACACCATCATTTGTGATAAGTGGAGAACCGAATTTTTTCTCAAGAACCACGTTACGTCCTTTAGGTCCTAAAGTTACTTTTACAGCATCTGCAAGTGCATCTACACCACGTAACATCGCGCGACGTGCTTCTTCACTGAACTTAATATCTTTTGCCATAATAACGAAACCTCCTCAGTCTTTTTAAAAATGTATCTCAATGTTTTTTATGTGATTAACCAATAACAGCTAAAATGTCGCTCTCACGAAGGATTAAATATTCTTTGCCTTCATATTTCACTTCAGTGCCTGCATATTTTGAGAAGATAATGCGGTCGCCTGTGTTTACTTCTAACGCAACGCGCTCACCACTTTCAAGTACACGACCTGAACCTGCTGCAACAATTTTACCTTCTTGCGGTTTTTCTTTTGCAGAATCCGGTAACACAATACCGCTAGCGGTTTTTTCCTCAGATTCAACGAGTTCAATGATTACGCGATCGCCTAATGGCTTTAACATAAGAAACAACCTCCTCAATTTTTATATGTAGTCTTTTTTTAGCACTCATCACCAGTGAGTGCTAACACATTTATTATAATAAAGAATGTCTTCTGTAATTTCAAGTAAAAACCTTTAAAAATTTTTACGCTTTCATGATCTTTTTTCAACTCAGATTCTTTCCTTTTCATCGAAAAAGAAGACTTGTGTTACAATAAATCTAGTTCTTTTAGTAAAGGGGTTTTCGTTACTTGAAAAAACAATATTGGTACATCATCTTAACGTATATATTGGTGCAGGTTTCTGCGTTTCCGTATGTGTTCATTATGAAGTGGTTAGGTTACATTCAGACACCGATGACACAAGCAGAGCTCTCTAAATTGTCAGGTACATGGACAATCATCAGCTTCTGTGTCGGATTAATCATTATTCTGCTCATCCTTCGGACTGTGCCAAAAGCTTCACTTCGAAATGAAGAACCGGCTTCAGTCGGCGCGGCAATCGCTTGGATCATTGTCGGTTTCTTTCTATCACTTCTAACTCAATCGATTGCAGGAATGATTGAACAATATGCATTCGGCATTGGACGTGAGTCAGAAAACACGCAAAATATCTTATCTATTATGGATGCTTTTCCTTTTCTGGTTGTTATTATTGCACTAATTGGACCGATACTTGAGGAGATTATTTTCCGAAAAATCGTTTTTGGTGTAATTTATGAAAGGTCGAATTTTTTTATTGCGGCACTTGTTAGTTCAGTATTTTTCGCTGCTGCACATTCTGATTTTGACCACTTCTTTCTTTATACCGCAATGGGCTTTACTTTTGCCTTTTTATATGCGAAAACAAAACGAATCATTGTTCCAATCGGTGCTCATATGCTGATGAATTCGCTCGTTATTCTTGTGCAGATTGAGCCAGTAAGAAAAATGATTGAAGAACAATCTCAAACAATGCAAATGATTATTGGAGGCTTTTTCTCATGAGAAACCCTGTTGTATGGGGCATCATTTATTTTGCCGTAGGTGTGGCTTTCACCTATATGGCCATTCAAAATCCAGGTGACATGTGGTCATTTTACAGCATTTTGCTGATGGTGTTTGCGGCCTATAATATCAATATCGCGCTTAAAATGTTTGCCTTCTCTGTCAAACTCAAAAAACAGCAGCAAAAATAAATCAAAAACCATTTTCCGCACTTGGAAAATGGTTTTTTTATGGAGGACAAGTTTTCATGGAACAAGAAAAACTGAACATCTTAAATAAGCAGCATGAAACGATTGGAGTTACAACCCGTTCAGATGTCCACACCCGAGGCCTTTGGCATGAAACCTTTCATTTCTGGCTTCTCAAAAAGGAACATGACACCGTATATCTCTATTTTCAGCTAAGAAGTCCCGCAAAAAAGGATTTTCCTTCTCTGTTTGATATCACCGCAGCAGGTCACCTTCTAGCAAATGAACAGCCTTCTGACGGTGTGAGAGAGGTAGAAGAAGAGCTTGGTCTTACTGTCCCTTTTGAAGATCTAGCCTTTGCAGGTGTTATACAGGATGAAATTCATCTACCCGATTTGACTGATCGTGAATGTTGCCATGTCTATCTTTACGTCCATCAAGAAGAGCAGATGAACATTCAATTACAAAAAGAAGAAGTCGCTGGACTTTACAGAGCAAAACTAATGGATGCACAGCAGCTTTTCACTAGAAAATGTGACAACATGCAGCTGGAGGGCTTTGAAGTTGATGAAGCCGGAGTACGACGTAAGGAAAGCAAAGTAGTCTGTGTACAAGATTTTGTCCCGCATGAACCCGCCTATTATCAGCATCTATTTCAAGCAATCAATCAATTCCTTTTACAATAGAAAAAACATCGTGACCCTTATTTGGATCACGATGTTTTTTATGAGACATCATAATTTTCTTTCTCCTCTGTCTCTGTTTGCTGCATTTTGCGATAGGTCACTCTCGATATGACAATACTCACTTCGTACAATACGAGCATTGGCAAGGTAACCATGAGGTGAGAAACGATCTCTGGCGGTGTAATCAGTGCGGCAATGACAAGGAGGACAAAATAGGCATACTTCCGTATTTTTGATAAAAACATCGGTGTGATGATGCCAAGTCTTGTGAGAAACATCAACACAACGGGCATCTGAAACAAAAAGCCAAATGGAAGTGTTAACTGCATCAGAAATGTAAAATACTCATGAATCCCAATGACTTGCTCTACATTTAAATCATTCGACATTCGCATCATAAAATCAACGACAAACGGAAACAAAATAAAATAAGAGAAAGCCACACCGCTCAAAAATAAAAGCAGTGCAATCGGAATATAAGCAAGTGTCACCTTTCTTTCTTTTTCATATAAGCCGGGGCTCACAAACGCCCAAAGCTGATATAAAATCACGGGACACGTCAAAACCAAAGCGATGACAAATGCGAACTGCATAAACACGTACAGCGGATCTGTTAGCTTAAATGCATTCAGTGTCAGTGTGGCCGCTTCATCGGTATTTTGTAAATACACAATGACCGGCTTAGCAAGAAAAAAACCAGCCACCATAAAGGCGACAAAAAACATCGCAATGATCACTAAACGTTTTCGCAGTTCCACAATATGCTCCATAAGCGGCATATCTTTGACATTCATGAAGCTCATCCTATTCTACTGATCTTCTTTTTTCTTTTTTTCTTCCTGATCATCAGCTAAACCTTTTGTGGCATTTTTGAATTCACGTAATGTATCTCCTGCTGCTCTTCCTAATTCAGGAAGCTTTTTCGGCCCAAAAATAATGAGCGCAACAATCGCAATCAGAACCAAACTTCCAGGACCGATCGGACCCATTTGCTCCACCCCCTTTACCCCTTTTCGTCAATCCTCCTGTGTAACAGAGTAATGCTTTAAGAAATACACAAGTGACTGAAGTTCAACCGCCAAATCTATATGATGAATTCGAATGTGTTCCGGCACATTCAATCGAGCCGGCGTAAAATTAAGGATCCCTTTGATGCCAAGGGCAATCAAACGATCTGTAATGGGTTGAGCTGCTACGGCAGGTACTGTCAAAATAGCAACAGGTATATCCCCTACCTCTTGAACATGCTCTTCAAGCTTATCCAAATCATAGACAGGCACGCCGCCTATCTCACTTCCTATTTTACTCTCATTGACGTCAAAAGCCATCGAAATTTTTGTATTATTGTTTTTGATGAAATTATAGTGTAAAAATGCAGTCCCTAAATTCCCGACACCGATGAGCATGACATTGGTCATTTCATCTTGGTCAAGTGTCTTTCTGAAGAAGGTCAAAAGGTAATCGACATTATAGCCATACCCCTTCTTCCCAAGTGCACCAAAGTATGAAAAATCTCGGCGAATGGTAGCAGAATCCACTTTGACTGCATCACTAAGCTCTGCTGATGACACCCTTTGTTTTCCTGATGCATGCAGATTTTTTAAAAAACGGTAATATAGCGGCAAACGTTTGGCTGTCGCTTGTGGAATTTTTGACTGATCTATATTCATATAAGGTCCTCCAACTTAAATATCAGATGCTCTGTGAAAATCACCGTTTTTCCCACCTGTCTTTTCAATTAAATAGGTAGGACCGATGATCATGCCTTTATCAATCGCTTTGCACATGTCGTAAACGGTCAGTGCACATACTGAAGCAGAAGTGAGCGCTTCCATCTCAACACCCGTACTTCCTTTTGTTTTCACCTGTACTTGTATGTTCAGAATGTGCGCATTTCCGTCTTCCTCCCAATCAAAGGAGATATCCACACCTTTTAGTGCAAGCGGATGACACATTGGAATGATGGTAGATGTTTGCTTTGCTGCCATAATGCCAGCAACCTGTGCAACAGACAGCACATCCCCTTTTCCAATTTCACGCTGCTCTATTTTATGAAACACTTCTTTTATCATACGAACACTTGAAGCAGCAACAGCGGTTCTCACAGTAGACGATTTGTCACTAATGTCGACCATCTTTGCTCTTCCCTGTTCGTTAAAGTGGCTAAATTGACTCATCTTTTCAACGCTCCCTCACTCAAATGATACACTATTTTTTCCTATCTGTCTTTCATTTGAATATGGCGATTGTATGTAACATTTGCCGGTTTACTGCTGATAAGCTACACTTAACATATTATAGCAGAGGTGAAGTTACATGATGATTCTACAAGTGAATCAGCTATCCAAATCGTTTGGTGCTGATACCGTTTTAACGAATATAAAATTGGAAGTCAAAGCAAGGGATCGGATTGCCATTGTAGGTCGTAACGGCGCAGGCAAATCCACCCTTTTGAAAATCATTGCCGGTCAATTGTCTTACGAGCAAGGTGAGATCATCAAACCAAAAGACCTATCGATCGGCTATTTAGCACAGCATACCGATGTGACGTCTACACGTACGTTAAAAGACGAATTATTATCGGTTTTTGATCATTTAAAAAAGATGGAACAAGAGATGAGAACCATCGAGGAGAAAATGGCTTCCTCCACAGGTTCTGAGCTGGATTCCCTCATGAAAACCTATGACAGGCTACAGCAGGAATTTAAAGATCAAGGCGGCTATCAATACGAAGCAGACGTCCGCTCCATTCTTCATGGGCTCGGCTTTAGTCACTTTGAAGATGGGACAACCGTTCAATCCTTAAGCGGCGGCCAGAAAACCCGTCTAGCGCTTGGAAAGCTCTTATTAATGAAACCAGAACTCTTAATTTTGGACGAGCCGACCAACCATTTAGATATTGATACCTTATCATGGCTGGAGCAGTATTTGCAAAATTATACAGGCGCCATTCTGATCGTGTCCCATGACCGCTACTTCTTAGACAAAGTGGTGAACCATGTATATGAAGTCTCAAGAACTGCTATGAAAAAATTTGCAGGCAACTATAGTAAGTATCTTGATCTGAAAGCTGAGCAGCTAGAGCGTGATATGAAGCTTTACGAAAAGCAGCAAGAGGAAATCTCAAAGCTCCAAGACTTCGTAGATCGCAACCTGGCAAGAGCCTCAACCACAAAGCGCGCTCAGAGCAGACGCAAGCAACTGGAACGGATGGATCGTATAGATAAGCCATTAGGTGATGAAAAATCCGCAAACTTTCATTTTGATATTACGAGACAAAGCGGCAATGATGTGCTGAAGGTACATGATCTCGACATTCGTTATGATGAAAAAACACCGCTTCTATCCTCTCTTTCTTTTCAGATCAAACGCGAGGATAGCGTGGCACTCATTGGTCCTAATGGGATCGGAAAATCAACCCTTTTAAAAACGTTAACGAACACATTAAAGCCTGTAAAAGGCGACATCACCTTTGGATCTCATGTCACAATCGGCTACTATGACCAAGAACAAGCCAAACTGACATCCTCCAAAAAAGTGCTCAATGAGCTTTGGGATGACTATCCTCATATGAATGAAAAAGAAATTCGGACATGTTTAGGGAACTTCCTCTTTTCCGGTGACGACGTCTTAAAGCCCGTTCATGCATTAAGCGGTGGAGAAAAAGCGCGCCTTGCCCTGGCAAAGCTGATGCTCCAAAAAGCCAATTTCCTGATACTTGATGAGCCTACAAACCATTTGGACTTAGATAGTAAGGAAATTTTAGAAAATGCACTGATTGATTATCCAGGAACCATCTTATTTGTCTCGCATGACCGTTATTTTATCAACCGTCTGGCAACGAAAGTATTCGAGCTGTTACCTACAGAAACAAAAGAGTATCTCGGTGATTATGACTACTACCTTGAAAAGAAAAATGAACAATTAGAGCTTGAAGCGATTCAAGAAAATGAGGCGCTGAAAAAACAAGCAGCAAAGCCAGTTGAAACGGCAAAGCTTTCGTATGCGGAAGAAAAAGAACTGAAAAAGAAAGAAAGACAAAAGCAGCGCAGAATCGAGGAAATTGAAGAACGGATTGCTGTCATTGAAGCGAAGCTTGGTGAAAATGAAGAGCTTCTATGTGATCCTGCTATTTTTCAAGATCACGAGAAGGTCCAAAACATTCAAACAGAAAATGATACGCTTCATCAAGAGCTGGAATCCCTTTTCGCAGAGTGGGAAGAGCTATCCGAATCGTAAAGAGTGCCCTAATGGGTGCTCTTTTTTCTTTTAGTGAAAATTTCTTATCCACATTAATATCCACAATAACTTCTTTATTATTCTTTTAAAAATCGGACTTATCCACTTTATCCACAGAGATTTAATCACATATCCACATAAAAGAACGTATTTGTGCACATCCACTTCATTTTAAAACGAAATTTTCTAACAATTGTGGATATATCACGTTTACTTGTGAATAAATCGCTTTCATTAAAAATGAAAAAAACCTGTGTATCCGGGACTGACCCCATAAGATGAGACAAATAAAAAACACCTTCAAGTTTGAAAAAAGATCGTTGTGATCCGAAATAAAACATGGAGGTGTTTTTTCTATGGGGACAAGAGTGAGTTATCCGGTTGAAGTCAAACAGAAGGCTGTAGAAATGAGATTGGCAGGCGTACCTATGAAAGAGATCAT